>Ga0224486_100252_pt1 | contig 21749 bp, 17 predicted proteins | sample TexhydDE_CT_test_FD_172013 | JGI IMG/M metagenome (GOLD analysis project Ga0224486, IMG submission 172013) | Fracking water microbial communities from deep shales in Oklahoma, United States - hydraulically fractured wells DE_CT_test ... | reverse complement strand
GCCGAGAATACCAACAAGTATTGAACCTTCTATAATTTTTTTAAGTTGTTTGCTCTTGGTCTTCACATATACTGCTAATGCAGCTCCAACTTGACCTGCTCCCGCCATCGCTAAAATAGGAAGTAATATAGTAACTCCTGTCGACTCAATTAATTGCACATGGATAGGTGTCAAACCCTGATGCAAACCTGTCATAACTAATGGTAAAAATGTACCAGCAAGTATAAATCCTGTAAATACACCAGCTTTTCCTGCAATTGCAACAGTTACTGCTTTGCCAATACCATCAGCTATATATCCGCCTAAAGGTTGTAATACATATAAAGTTGCAAAACCTGCTATCAAAATTGTAAGCAAAGGAGTTGCAAGCAATTCTATACTGTTAGGCATTCTTTTCCTAATGTTTTTCTCAAGCCAACTTGCAAATGCTGCTGCAATTAAAACAGAAATAATTCCGCCTCTACCTACGACTAAAGCTTTCCCTCCAATTGTAATATTAGCTAATGCAGGGTTATAAATAATACCAGCAAGAATACCTCCAATTGTAGGAGAACCTCCAAATTCTTTAGCAGTATTCATACCTACCATAATACCCATATACGTAAAAATAGTACTGCCTAACAAACTTAACATAGCCAATAAATTTTTGTCTGCAATCCAATTAAATTTTGTCGCAACATTGGTAATGCCAAGTATTAAACCACCACCAATTAAACCTGGAATCAAAGGAATAAATATACTAGCAATCCTTCTCAAGAGAAGTTTAAAAGGTGTTTGGTTTTTGGCACTAATTGCCGCTTTAACTTCTTCTGCTTTTCCAACTTTAGTACCACCTAGTATTTTTGATGCCTCACTTTCTACCTTGTTAGCAAGACCAGGTCCTACAATAACTTGTAACTCTCCACCCTCTTCATTGACTTTAATAACACCGTCAATTTTCCCCAAAGCTTCCCTGTTAACCTTGTCATAATCCTTGACAAGTATCCTTAATCTTGTCATGCAGTTCGTGATTGATATAACATTCTCTTTTCCGCCTAACTCTTTAATAATTCCTTGAGCTATTTCTTTTTCTCTTGACATTCTTAATCCCCCTATCCTCAATTTAATATTTAAAGGATAATGATAATTAAACATATGAATCTTATATACCTATCTCCCACCTCCTTATATGTTATATTGTTTCATAAATATAAAGTATTTATGAAAATTTATTTCATATTGAAGTAAATTAAATAACCGCCTCAATTACAACGGTCTGCCCAGCAGTCGCTTTACCTGTCATTTTTTTAAATTCTTTTATCCTATCCATATTAGTTACTACTATAGGGGAAACGAGTGATTTAGCTTTTGATTTTATTAAAGTTCTTTCTACCTTTAATAGTTTATCGCCAACTTTTACTTTATCACCTTCAGTTACAAACGTAACAAATCCTTCACCATTTAGTTTTACAGTATCAATTCCTACATGAATCATTACCTCAATTCCTTCTTTTGTCCTAATACCTATTGCATGTTTTGTAGGGAAAACAGCTGTTACAATACCATCAACAGGAGAAACAAATATATCGGCTTCAGGTATCACAGCAACACCATCTCCTATAAGTTTTTGAGCAAACACTTCATCTGGAACATCTACTATTTCTACCACATCTCCATCAACAGGTGCTTTAATTAATAGTTTATCAGTCTTTTTTTTAAATATATTAAACATACAAACCTCTCCTTCAGTATTTTCTTGATGAGACCGCTTCACTTGTATTTTCTAAATATTTTATTACCTCATCGTATTTCCTGCAGGCTATTATAGAAAACAATATATCTACTACATTAAGTTGTGCCATCCTTGATGCCATTGCACCACTTCTAAAGATTGCTTCAGTAGAATATACAAAAAGTTTTATATCTGAAACTTCTGTTATAGGTGAATTACCAAACCTTGTTATACAAATTGTTGTAGCGCCCGAATTTTTAGCTATCCTTAAAGCATCAACAGTATCTGCTGTTTGACCTGAATACGAAATACCAATTGCCACATCTCCTTGGCGAAGATTAGCCGCAGATGCAAGTTGCATGTGAGAATCACTGTATGCCGTACAAGATTTATTTATCCTCATAAATTTTTGCAACATATCTTGTGCAACAATAGCAGATGCTCCAACTCCATAAATGTCTATTTTATTGGCATTTAAAATAGCAATAACAGCTCTTTCTACTTCGTTTCTATCTAACATATCCATTGTTTTTTCTATTGAGTCCATATTATTTTTAGATATTTTCACAATTATGGTATTAATATCATCATCTATATTAACAAAACCTTGAATACTTTTTGTCTTATATGTGTAGTCTGCAGCAATTTTTATTTTTAAATCTTGATATCCTTTGTATCCGAGACTTTTGCAAAATCTCACAACACTTGCTTCACTGGTATTGCTGTTTTTTGCAAGTTCAGCTACAGATAAATCTGAAATCTTATCAGCATTTTCAATTATATACTCAGCAATTTTTCTTTCTGATGGTTTTAAATTATTAATAACTGCCCTAATTTTCTCTATATCTCCTGGCATGTTAATGTTTGCACTCCTTTCTAGTTTATATTATACTACTTATGAAATAATATTTCAAGTATTTTTTATGGTTTTGTAATTTGGTTTCATAAAATGTTTTATAAGTAACTCAACTATCAAAAAATCTATATAAAAAGAGCCAGCATTTTTGGCTCTTTAACTATTTTTGATGTTATTTTAATAAACTTTTCTGTTTTTTTATAACTAAAATAATTATTTCTGTAGCTTAATTCTGAAACTTTCCACTTCATCTCTGTAGGGCAAAGAATCTTGCGCCCCCATTTTGGTAGTAGTTAACGCTCCAACAATATTCGCAAAATTAAGTGCTGATTTTATATTCATATTTTCACACAATGCTACAGCAATTGCTGCATTAAAAGAATCTCCAGCCGCCGTACTATCAATAGTATTTACAGGTACTGCCTCTGAAAAAATTTCTTCTTGACCATTTGTATAATAACTTCCCTTTTCTCCGAGAGTAACTATAACTTCACTAACACCTTTTTCAATTAACATATTTGCCCCATCTTTTATATCCGTTGTACCTGTCAATTGTGTAAGTTCTACTTCATTTGGAGTAATTATATCTATATATTTATAAACCTCATCAGGTATTTCCTTAGCCGGCGCTGGATTTAAAATGACTTTTACATTGTACTTTTTTGAAAGCTTAACAGCTGTTTCGACAGTTTCTAAAGGAATTTCTAACTGTAAAATCACAAAGTCCGCCTCTTCAATAATTTTACTATGTCTTTCAATCCAGGAAGAGTCTAATTTGGCATTAGCACCTGGATATACCACTATAGTATTAAATCCTAATTCGTCAATTGTAATCATTGCATTCCCAGTAACTTCTTCAGTAAATAATACCCCTGAAACATCTATTCCTTCTGATTCAAGCTCTTTAACTATGTCTCTCCCCCCGTCAGAATCGCCAACAGCCCCTATCATATATACTTGTGCTCCAAGCCTTTTAGCTGCTACTGCTTGATTTGCTCCTTTACCTCCAATAGAAATTTTGTAACTTGATGCAATCACTGTTTCTCCTTTTTCAGGCAATTTCTTAACTTGCGCGGTATAATCCCTATTAATACTACCTATTACTACTATTTTCAAGCCAATCACCTCGTTAAGCAACTTTTTTAAGTTTTAAAGTTAGATTTAATGCATATATTTCGCAAAAAATATCATTTTAATTATTATATCTGATTATAGCTTTTAAATCGTTTATTCTTATTTGCCAAAGTAACACACTGGATTGTCCATTCTATTAAGTCACTTATTTTCATATGTTTCATACCTCTCACATATGTAGTCAATTCATCTCCTATAGGACTAATCCATTTATCTCCAATTCCTTCTTTCCCTTTAATTATTCCTATTATTGTTCCTATTTGTGCCGCATTGCAATCAACATCCTGCCCCTCCATAGCTATGATATGCATTGTTTCATCAAAATCACCCTCACCAAACCATAATGCTATTACTTCCGCAGCTGCATTAGGATACGCATGAACCCAATTGTATCTCTCTAATTTTTTCTCACAATATTTCCATGCTTTTTCCCAACCATCACTATTCAAGCACATATCCAGTGCATATTTTACAACAGAATAGTATTCGCTATCATTGGGTATCATATCAATAGAATTTTTTATAATTTTCCTTACATCATTTTCAACAAATGAAAGAGACACCATTATAGCATTAAATATCTCTCCTATTACCCCATTATTATAATGACTTATTATACCATCCATCCATGCAAGCCGTGCAGCCTCTTCAGGATTGCCTGGTGCTACCATTCCACATATTGCTCCCCTCATTTGAGCACCTATCCATTCGCAATATGGATTGTTAAAATATCCACTTTCAGGAGGAAAGATACCTTGTTTTAAATTTCTAAGTGCCACATCTTCCGCCGACCAACCAAAAGGAATAAGCGCAACCCATTCCATAGCAATATCTTCTGAAGTTACATTATAACCCTTTTTTTCAAAAGCCTTTAAAAATGCAAGTTCATATGTTATATCATCATTAAATGTATTTGGTTTCCTAACATACCCTCTAATTTCACCAAAAACTTCTCTTAGATTGTCTGTCGTATAACCTTCCAGTGCTGTTCCCATAGCTCCCCCACATATCTGTGCTATCCAGCCTCCTGCTATCTTGGCTTTATAATCATCAGAAAAAACATTATAGGAATATGAAGGCATAAATTTTACACTATTTTTATATTCTTCCCAAGAATTATACTCCTTAAATTTCCAGTATTCTGAATTCATATTTTTTTTAGCTTTATATAATTCATGAAATATATTACAGGTTATTTTGTTAAGTTCCACCATGTCATTGTTTTCAAATGCTTTAATACCAACAGGAATTAATTTTTCAGCCTTAGAAACATCCATCCCTCGGTTATACATACTTTGAACTGCACCAATAACAAGTCTTTCTTCCGCTCCAGAACCTGGAACTCTGCTATACCATAACATTTTAAGCCTTTCATCCTCTCGAATCTCAAATACTTCCATCATATTCCATGTTTGTTCTTCTTCTGACAAAACCCTGGGTTTACTTTTTTGAATCAACTCCTTTGCATATTCCCATGCTCTCACATTATCACCCCTTAAAAATAGATATTTGCGTACCCTTTTCCTCTTTCAAGAATCTTCTTTGAATGTATATACGCTTTCTTTATAATCTCATCGGTATCAATCAAGAGTTTACCATTCCTTTTTAAAAAAACACCATTAACCATAACATGAATAATATTCCTGGAATCTGCACTATATATTATCGATGCAAGAGGATTATATACAGGCATTGTATTAGGCTTATTTAAATCCCAAAACACAAGGTCTGCTTTATATCCTATCTCAACATCTCTTGTGTTAAAATTCAACGCCTCATGCCCTTTCATCATTATTTCCCATATTTCTTCTATCCTATATTCAGTTGCTTTATAAGTGAGTTTCCCTAAAAGAGCAAATAGGCGAGCTTGTTCAAGAGGATTCAGAGAATTTGGACTTGCAGCTCCATCCGTAGCAATACAAATTTTTAGCTGCTTATAATATTTCCATATATTCCCCATTCCCATACTAAGTTTCATATAGGTTTTAGGACTTACTGCAAAGTAACTAGTATTACTCAAATATCTCAAATCCCTTTCACTTAACCAAATCCCATGAGCAATAATAATAGGAACATCAAAACCACCAGCATCATAAAGTATCTCAAAGTGCGTTTTGTTATAGGTATTAAAGCTATCTTCCACCTGTTTCACTGTTTCTGACATGTGTATATGTAATCCTACTCCATAATACTTTGCAGCATCAACAATTTTTTTTAAAGTTTCAAGGGGACAGGTATAAGGCGAATGAGGTCCATATCTCAAGCTAAGTCGATTACTTATACCACTTTTTTTCTCAATAAGGTGAGAAATTCTTTTAAATTCATCCTCAAAATTGTCTGCCATACCAAATAAAGTTGGAGCAATATCTCCTCTTATACCAGTTTCCAAAACCGCATCACAAATTCTTTCAGCATAAAAATAATGATCAGCAAATGCAGTGACTCCATTTTCAATCATCTCAATAATTGCCAGAAGTGCACCATAATACACATCGTCACTGGTTATTTTGCTTTCATAAGGCCATATTTCTTTGTTAAACCAATCATAAATATCTACATCTTCTGCAATTCCTTTAAAAATATTCATTGGAGAATGTGTATGAAGATTGACTAAACCAGGCGTTACAAACAAGTTACTACAATCAATTATTTCTTTAATATTATTCGCATTAATGAATTCATCAGATATTTTAATAATTTCTCCTTGACTTATGTATATGTTTTGACCTTGTTTTATTTTACCTTCTTTATTAATTATAGTACTGTTTTTTAAAATTAAATCATATACCATACTTTTTCATCAATCCTTTGAGAAGATTTATAAATTTTTCACGATCTATATTAAAAGCAACATTTACGTTAGGTCTTTTGCCAGTAACCCCATAAACATCTACGACGGTTTTTCCTCTTGTAACATCTCCTCTGGTTTCTATATCAACATGAAGTAACTTCGTTTTTAAAAGACTTTCATCAATAACGGCTGCCATTGCTGCTGGATCATGGAGCGGTACTCCTCCAAAATCTAATTTTTCAAAAAAGTCGAGAAGAGGCATCAGAGATTTGGCCACAAACTCAGAAGGCTTATTATTATATGATAATATTTCTTTTAAATCTTCCTCAGTAGCATATGCTTTGCTTGTAACGTTAAGTCCTACCATGGTAATTGGTACCCCTGACTCAAATACAATCTTAGCTGCTTCGGGATCAACATAAATATTAAATTCTGCTGCAGGAGTATGATTCCCCAACTCTGTCGAACCACCCATTACTGTAATATGATTTAATTTTTTCTTTATATCTGGATATTTGAGTAAAGTAATTGCAATATTCGTCAATGGTCCAAGCGCTATTATATGTAGCTTATTTTCACAATTTATTGCTTCCTCATATATTGTGTCATACGCATTTTTATGATAAAATCTTTCGGTAGGCTCTGGAAAAACCATGTTTCCAAGTCCTGACTCTCCATGAATAAATTCTGCTGTCACGAGTTCTCTAGTTATTGGTTTTGAAGCACCTCTTGCAACTTTTACACTATAACCTGCGTATTCAGCTAATTTTAAAGCATTTTTAGATGTTTTTTCTAAATTTACATTTCCTGCAACAGTTGTTATTGCTCTTACATCAAGTTTCTCAGTGGCAAACGCCATAAAAAGCGCTATTGCATCATCAATACCCGGATCACAATCTATAATTACAGGTTTTTTCATATTAACCACCTCTCAATTGTATTTTTTTATGGCATCATACAACATTTTGATAAAACGCTCTCTATCAATGTCAAGAGCTACATCGACATTCTTGGATTTTTTAAGTACATCATAATAATCCACAACAGTACATCCACTGGTAAATTCTCCTCTTGTTTCTATATCAACATGACATGGCTTGGTTGTTATTAATGTGGAATCAATAACATATGCTACAGCCACGGGATCATGTAAAGGAAATCCTTTAAAACCAAAGCGTTCATAAAATTTACCATAAAAATCAAGAAGCTCTGCAACCATAATAGCAACTTTATTACCTATATTTCTAATTTCTTCAATTTCCTCTCTGTATATCTGCGCTTTATGCGTTACATCAAGCCCGCACATGGTAAGTGGTATTCCTGAATTAAATACTATATTTGCAGCTTCGGGATCCACCACTATATTAAATTCTGCTGCAGGCGTCCAATTACCTCCTATCATTGAACCCCCCATTAGTACAATCCTTTCTATTTTAGTTTTCAATTCAGGAGCAGAAAGTAATACAGTAGCTATATTAGTAAGAGGACCTGTGGGTATTAAAATGATTTTTTCCTCACTTTCATTCACTATTTCTATAATAGTTTCAACAGCATTTTTATCGCTAGGTTTGAGAGTAGGAGTTGGAAGATCAGGACCGTCTAAACCACTTTCTCCATGAACTTCTGGCGCAGTTATCAAATCCCTCAAAAGAGGTTTTGAAGCACCTTTACTTACTATGGTATTTATCCCAGCAAAACTAAGAACTTTAAGAGCATTATTGAAAGTTTTTTCAATTGTCTGGTTGCCCGCAACAGTTGTAACAGCTTTAACATTAAGTTTCTCACTTGCAAACGCCACAAGAAGAGCTATAGCATCATCGTGACCCGGATCACAGTCAATAATCACAGGTTTTCTTTTCATACTTACTCCTCCTTAAATTTTCTTGGCTTACTTGCCTGACTTGATGAATATATAACCAAGCCAATTATAGTTACTATATAAGGAATCATTTGTACAAACTCTGATGGTATCCTAAGAGATTGTAAATTATTTGCTAATGCTCCAGCAAAACCAAACAGAAGAGAAGAAAGAAAAGTTCCAAGAGGTGTTCCTTTCCCCATAGCCTCAGCTGCTAAAGCAATAAATCCTCTGCCAGCCGTCATATTAGTCGAAAACCAAGAAACATAACCCATTGACATATATGCACCACCAAAACTTGCAAGCAAACCACTTAGTATAAGGGCGATATACCTAGTTTTATTCACCCCTATCCCCACTGAATCAGCAGCATCAGGATTTTCTCCGACAGCTCTTATTCTTAGACCTAGTGGTGTTTTATATAGCAAAATATATACTAAAAAGACAGCAAGCAAAGCTATATATGTTAAAATGTTATGGCCCGAGAATATAGGGCCAATTACTGGTATTTTGTCTACTAAAGGAAGAGTCAATTGAGGTAAAACTTCACTCTTTAATGAAGAAGAAATCCCTTTATCATGTGCTACTAAATAAAGAATAAAAATAGTCCCGCCACTCGCAAAAAGATTTAATGCTATACCTGCTAATACAACATTTGTCTTTAAATTTAAAGAAAAATATGCAAGAATTACTGACATAAGAATGCCACTTATTACTGCCGCAAGAAGACCTAGCCATGCACTGTGAGTAAAAGCACTTACAATTACTCCCCATAATGCTGCCATTAACATAGTACCTTCAAGAGCTATATTTATAACTCCCGCTCTATCAGATATGATAGCACCTAACGCTGCAAATAATATAGGAGTTGTAACACGCAAAATTGCGTAACCAAAACTTGTTGAAAAAATGATCTCTAATATCTTCATCTAGAGTTACCTCCATTAGCCATAGAAATTTCCTCTTTTGCTTGTTTTATCACCATTTTATGTCTCCACTTAGCCATAAAGCTTTCTGCAGCAACAAGCATTATTACTAATGCCTGGATAACTGATACAACCTCGCTGGGAACATCAGTCATTCTCGCCATTAAATCAGCCCCTATTCTTAAATAGGAAAGAAAAAACGCAGCAAGAGGTACTAACACAGGGTTATTACGAGCAAGTATTGCAACTATTACACCATCCCATCCATATCCAGGTAGTTTTTGCCATTCGAATCTTGTATACATTCCCAAAAGTTCTATTGCTCCACCCATACCTGCAATTATTCCACCTATTATTTGAGCATACAAAATAACAAAATTTACACGTATTCCTGAATATTCTGCAAATTTTTCGTTTAAGCCTGTCATTCGAATTGCATAACCCCACTTTGTCCTGTACATAAAGTAATATATAATTACAATCATTGCTACAGCAAATAATACACCATAGTGCAATCTCGTACCGGGAATTAATTTTGGTATTAAGGCAGAAGAATTAAGTTTATAAGATACCATATAACCTGCATTAACATCGCGGAGATAGTAATTTATAATAAATATACCGAGATAATACAGTATATAATTTAGCATAAGCGATGAAACTAACTCATTCGCATTCCATTTTGTTTTTAAAATAGCTGGAATAAAGAGGAGAAAACCTCCTAATAATCCACCGCAAATTATAGCAAAAATTGAATGAACTCCAACCGGTAAATTCATTGTTATACCAACAATTGTAGCTGCTACTGCTCCCATGAAAAATGCGCCTTCAGCTCCAACATTAAATTGATTTGCTTGGAACATCACACTTATAGCAAGACCATTAAAAATAAGTGGTATACTCATTTCAATAACATTACTAAAATATCTGATTTTAGAAAAAGGCCCAATTAAAAATTTTGACAATGCCTCCGTTGGTTGTGTACTGACGAAAAATATAATTATAAAAGCAATAATAAGTGAAATAAATATAGCAACTAAAGTCCTCATCATTTCAAATAAAACTTCTTTATGCATATAAAACTCTCCTTATCTCTTCTAAAGATTGTTTTTTTAATCCCAACATATAAGCACCTAATTCTTCTTCAGTTACATAAGATACATCCTCAAAATACGCTACAATTTCCCCTCCAAACATTACGATAAGACTATCACTTAATTCCATTACTTCATTAAGATCAGCAGATACAAGTAATACTGCAACACCTTTATCTCTTAATTCAATAATCCTTCTATGGATTAATTCTGTGGCTCCTACATCAATACCTCTTGTTGGTTGATTAGCTATTAAAAGTTTAGGTTCTGAAGAAAATTCACGAGCGACCACAACTTTTTGAATATTTCCTCCCGACAGCATTCTCACTTTTTGTTTCGGAGAATTAGACTGGATTCTAAATTCCTTAATCAATTGATTAGAAAGATTAGTTACTTTTTTCATATCCATGAGAATTCGTCGATTAAACTCTTTCTTTTCAAATCTATCTGATATCAAATTTTCTGCTATTGAGCCATCAGCAGCTACTCCATAAACCATTCTATCTTCAGGCACGTGAGAAATTCCTAATTCTCTTCTCTCACGTATTGAAAAGTCATTTATAACTTTTCCATTTAATATTAATTCTCCCTTATCTAGCTTTCTAAGTCCTGTAATAATCTCTACCAATTCTCTTTGACCATTCCCTTCAACTCCTGCAATCCCCAATATTTCACCACTTCTTACACTAAAGCTTACATTTTTCAGAACAGTCTTCCCCCATTCATTTATATGGTTTAAATCCTTTACATATAGAACAACATTGCCCGGTTTACTTTTCGTTTTTTCGATTTTCAGAATTACATCTCTTCCTACCATCAATCTCGAAATATCTTGTTCCGTAACATCAGAAGTATTAAATACTCCAACATTTTTACCGTGTCTCATTATTGTAATCCTATCAGATATCTGTTTGACTTCACGTAATTTATGAGAAATAAATATAATAGTATGGCCATTATTTTTTAGATGGAAAAGTTCATTAAATAATTCGGTCGTTTCTTGTGGTGTTAACACAGCAGTAGGCTCATCAAGGATTAAAATCTTGGCACCCCTTAAAAGAGCTTTTAATATCTCAACTTTTTGCTTCATCCCAACCGGAAGATCTCTAACCATTGCCTTGGGATCTACTTTCAAATTATACTTTTCTGATAATTTTTCAGTAATTTCTATCGCCTTTCTAAAATCAATAAATCCATTTTTTTGTGGTTCTATCCCTAAGATTATGTTTTCCGCAACAGTAAGTGATGGAACAAGCATAAAATGTTGGTGAACCATTCCTATTCCATTTTTAATTGCCACAATTGGTGATGTTATATTAACCTTACTGCCATTAATATAAATTGAACCTTCTTCTGGTCGTTCTAAGCCAAAAAGGATTTTCATCAAAGTTGTTTTACCAGCCCCATTTTCTCCTACTAAAGCATGTATTTCTCCCTCATTAACTGAAAAATTAACTTTTTTATTAGCAACTATTCCATTGGGATATATTTTGGTAATATTATGCATTTTTAGTAATTCTCTCATTGCTTCGCCTCCTTATAAGAGAGGTATATGCATTAGCCAGATAGCCAATGCATATACCCTTTTTAAATTGTTTATGGTTTAACAGAATTTCTTATTTCATTAAGTTTATTGGTATCCATTCCAAGTGCAGAATCAACTTTTATTTCTCCATTTATTATTTTAAGTTTTAGTTCTTCTATATATTGCCTAATCTCTTCAGGAACTAATTTTCTGTAATATTCATTATCTGCTAAGCCTACTGCATCTTCTTTCAAACCCAATGCTTCAGCTTGCCCAAACTTCAAAGTCCCTTCTTTGTACAATTTTATTGCTCTTACAAGAGAATTATCAACTCGCTTTAACATTGATGTAACAATTAAGTTAGCTTTAGCTGGGTCTGATTCAGCAAACAACATAGCTTGATCTGAATCTACTCCTATCACATATCTGTCCATTTCTTTGGCTGCATCAAGCTGCCCTAGCCCTGCTTGCCCTGCTACATTAAAACCTATTGCTACCCCTTGTTGATATTGAGCAAGCGCCAACTCTTTACCTTTTGCAGAATCAGAAAAATCTCCTATATAAGAAATAGCAACTTTTATATCTTTATCAACATATTTAGCACCTTGAATATAACCCACCAAAAAGTCATTTATCACTGGAATATCCATTCCTCCTAAAAAGCCTATCAGCTTTTTACCTGTTACAAGAGGCATATTTGAATTTGCAATTTTAGCTGCAAGTGCTCCTGCTAAAAACGATCCCTCGTTTTGCTTGTAAAGAATAGAATATACGTTCGAAAGGTCTCCTTTTGCATAATCTACAGAAGTATCAAATATTATATACTTTTTTTCAGAATACTGAGGAGCTATTTTTTCAAGATATTCTGCCATTTGCCAGGTTCCCACAATTATAATATCCCAGTCTTGTTCTGAAACATCTTGTAAAGTAGGTTCCCACTTTGAGTTGTCGTAGGACATTTCAATTACCTTAGTTATTACCTTATCACCATATTCCTGTTTAATCAATTCCATGCCATGGTTAGCAGAATCAAAAAATGATTTGTCTCCCAATGTACCATTAATAAGTAAAACAATTTTAAGTGGTTTTTCCTTAGAACTAACATCAGCACTTTGCTCATTTGATACATTGCTGCTTTTACCACAGCCTGTTAACATTACAGTAACTAGTAAACTTAAAATAATAGTAAGTGCAATAATTTTTTTCATTAATCTTTCCCCCTTTATTTTTTAAAAAATAATTTATTACAATCCCGTATAAAAAACGGGATTTTACACCATTAATCTACATTTATAACTTCTTTGAAACTATCAAACTTTATGAATAATTCTTTTCCTCTTTCACAGTCCCTGTACTTTGCCTTATTATCAACTGCGGCTTGAAAGTTACAATTTTTTTATTTAACTTTTTTCCTTCTATGAGTTTTATTAACATTCGAGCAGCAGTAAGTCCCATGTCATATGCAGGCTGCCGTATAGTAGTTAATTGTGGCTCTAATATTTGTGAAAGTTGTATATCATCAAACCCTACTATCGAAATATCATCTGGTATCTTGTATCCATAAGAACGTATTGTTTCGTATGCTCCATATGCCATTAAATCATTGCATGCAAAAATAGCTGTAATATCTTTATTATTATTTAACAACTTTTCAGTTCCCACTATTCCACTGTTGATTTTATAATCCCCTTCAAATATGAGTTCTTCATCAACCTCTAAGCCGTTTTCCAATAATCCTTTTTTATAGCCTGCTAATCTTTCTCTCGCATTTCTAACATTGAGTGGTCCTGTTATACATGCAATTTTTCTATGACCTAAATCTATAAGGTGCTTCGTTGCACGATATCCCCCTTCATAGTTATCAATAAAAACTCCATAAATATCTTCTGACTCTATACGTCTATCCATCATAATAACAGGAACTCCGCTTTTAATAAGTTCCATAATATGCTCATAATTAGAAGGTGCACTACTCGTAAATATTATTCCGTCAACATATTTTTCTTTTAGTGCATTTATATACTCGCTTTCTTTCTCCAAATTGTCATCTGTATTGCACAAGAAGACGTTGTAACCGTAAATGTGAGCACTATCCTCTACACCACGGGCAATATCAGGAAAGAATGGGTTGGAAATATCAGGAATTATAAGACCGACAGTTTTAGTTTTTTTAGTAACTAATCCTCGTGCTATTGCATTAGGTTGATACCCTAATTCTTTTACTAATTGAAGAATCCTATTTCTAGTTTCTTCACTAACCCCTTCAGTTTTATTGTTTATAACTCTCGATACTGTTGTAATTGATACATTCGCTAGTTTTGCAATATCTTTTATTGTTACAGCCATAAATTCATCACCTAATATTAATTTTTAGTTTAACGTTTTAGTAAAACGCTTAACTTTATAATAAAATAAAAATAACATTTTGTCAATAATAAAAATAAAAATTTTTTATAACTCTTCACGTGATATAATTATTATAAAATCAGGGCTTTTTGTGCCCTGATTTTATACTGCCTTTTTTAATATTTTCTCTATAATCTCGTGAGATTTTAAAGTACATTTTAATTCGTCATTTGCATAATTTCCTTTTAATACGTCCTTTAAAAAGCTTTTTACAGCAGTCTCAAAACCTCTTCTATAAGATATAGTATCCCAGCTTCCAAAATTATGCACATATATTTTGCCATTTTCCATTATTCTTATACTTTCCATATCTTCCACAACTGCACTTTTGCCATGCCCGTGTATCTCTAACCTTTCATAATCTTTTCCACCATTTCTATGCATGACTCCTATCGCTGTAGAACTATTAGATTTTAATACTACTTCTATGGATTTTAATGAATCTCCTTCTTTTAAAATATTTACATCTATGTCATCAACATCTTTAACTATATAGCATAAAGTGTCTATTACATGAATAAAATCGTCATAAAGTGTAAACTTAACACTATTTTTGATGTCATTATTCCTATTTTTCACCATAATGCACAATTCAGGTTTTAAGCCTTCAAACAAAGCTAAGGCTTTTTGATACATAGGCGCATATCTTCTGTTAAAACCCACCTTCAAAATAAGAGATTTGTCCATAGCCAAATCTATAAGTTCTTTTGTCTTATCTATCTCTTCAGTTATAGGCTTATCAACATATACGTGAATACCGCTTTTTAGTAGTTCTCTTACTATTTCATAATGGCTATCTGTGGATGCATGTACAAAAGCACAATTTGGCTTTTGTTTTATCACAACGTCTATTTCTGTGTAAACATCACAACCATATCTTTCTTTATATTTTTGGAGCTTTTCTTTGTTTCTTCCAGCAATACCTAATATATTTAGTTCATCTAAATTAAATATGAAAGGCAAATAGGCTTTATTAAAAATATTCCCTGGCCCTATAATAATTGCTTTTAATTTTTCCATGTCAACACCTCATATAATTAAAGTCCAGGATATGCAAACAACTCTGAAATAACAAGCGATACTGCTCCAATTGCTCCTGCATGAAATTGAAGTTTAGAGGTTTTGATTTTTACTTTATAATATCTATACACAAGACACTTTTTTTCTACTTCTTTCAAAACCTCATCCAAAATCAAATCTCCTGCTAAAGACAACGTATTTCCAATAATCACAAGTTCCGGGTTAAATGTATTTATTACATTGACAATTCCCACACCCAATTTCCTTCCAATTTCTTTTAAAGCCTCTACTGCTATTTCGCTTCCTTTTTGAGCATAATTTATAATATCAAGAGCACTAAGTGTATTAAAATTATCTTTATTTATATAATTATCAGATTTTCCCATTATCAACTGTGTATGTATATAATCGAATAGTGCTTTTTCTGATGCATAATTTTCCCAACAACCTGTATTTCCACAACTACATTGATGGTCATGTATATTTATTGTCATATGTCCCATTTCTCCTGCCAGCCCTACTGTCCCTCTATACAGTTCTCCATTGATTATTATTCCTGTACCAATACCAATTCCAGCACTTACATATACGAAATTGTTGTATTTAATTCCAGTGCCAAACCACTTCTCACCTATTGCTCCTACATTTGCTTCGTTATCTATGTGTACTTTAATTTTGAATTTATTTTCTATGATTTCTTTAAGAGGCACATCCTGCCATTTTAAATTCGGCGCCATCAATATACTGCCTTTTTTGTAATCCACAATGCCTGGCACACCAATCCCAATACCTAAAATTCCCCTAATAGTGTTAGGTGCATTTAAAATTGCTTCGTCAATCAATTCTATTAAACGCTCAATAATAGCCTGTTGACTTTCACCAATTTTTATATCGACTTTCTTTTCCCAAATGACATTTGCCATTAAATCAGTCAAAACAATTAATATATAGTTTACATCCAAATCAATACCTATTATACAGCCAGCATTGTTATTGATGCTTAATATGATTGGTTTTCTACCACCTTTTGATGCACCAGGCCCTTCTTCCCTTACAAACCCTTCGTTTATAAGTTCATCAACAAGGAAAGAGACAGTTGACTTGTTTAAACCTGTAATATGTGCAATATCCGCTCTTGAAATATTCCCTTTTTTTCTTATGGTATTGAGCACTATTGATTTATTTATTTGCTTAACTAATAATTGATCCGCTGTTATCATTTCTTCACCTTTTTATTCCATTTTCATTGTTTTATTTTCCATATATTAATTATATCACTATTTATTTTTAGATACCACATCTATCCATACAGCTATAAGTAAAATTAATCCTTTAACAACAAATTGCCAAAATGGTGGAGAATTAAGCATACTCATTCCATTATCTATACTTGCCATAACTAACGCACCTATAACCGCTCCAAACACTGTCCCTACTCCACCGCTCAGACTAGCACCACCAATCACACTAGCAGCAATTGCATCTAACTCCGCATTTTGCCCTGCAGAAACAGATGCAGCATTTAACGTTGAAGTTAGTAGTATTCCTGCAAATGCAGCAAGCAAACCATTTATAGCAAATAAAATTAGAGTAATCTTTTTGACATCAATGCCTGATAATTTAGCAGCTTCAACATTACCACCAATAGCGTATACTCTTCTTCCAAACACAGTTTTAGAAGAAATGTACGAGAAAATTAACGCTAATATCAATAAAATCAATACGGATAACGGGACACCTTGATATAAATTTAAAATAAAGACAAATAAACCAACGAGAATTATTAAAAAAGTCATTTTTAAAATATCAATTCCTAATGGAGGAATATCTAAATTATATTTAGCTTTTGTTTTTCTGCTATTTAACACTAAATAAACTATCAAAAAAGCAGCTATAATCCCCAGTAAATATCCGCTATTTTGTGTTAAATAAGCTTGCCCTATAAATTGAAAATCTGAGCTCAAAGGAGCAATAGTATATCCTTTACTTATACCGATTAGAATTCCTCTAAACACAAGCATCCCTGCAAGTGTCACAATAAAAGCCGGAACGTTTCTATAAGCAACCCACCATCCATTCCATAATCCAATTATCACGCCTATTGCTAAAGCTACCAAAATAGAAACTATCCCATTTACGTGATACCAAACATTTAAAATAGCCGCAATACCACCTGTTAAACCAAGTAAAGAACCGACTGATAAATCTATTTGACCTGCAATGATTACAAATACCATTCCAATAGCCAAAATCCCAGTAGAGGTTGCCTGTCTTAAAAGATTAGATATGTTTCTTGGTGTAATAAAATTGCCATCTGTTGCTATTGAAAATATAGCCCATATAGCTATTAATGCTATAAGCATAGTATATAATTTCATATTTATGTTCAAAATTCCAAGCTTTGATACATATTGTTTATATTCATTATCTTTAGGCTTTACCATCATTCCTTACCTCCTATTGCACATTGCATTATCATTTCCTGTGTTACATTTTTGTTTTCAAATTCACCTTTTTTCTCGCCTTCATGCATTACAATTATTCTATCGCTTATGCCAAGTATTTCTGGTAATTCTGAAGAAATCATTATTATTGAAATTCCTTCTTGAACGAGTGAAAACATTAATTTATATATCTCATATTTTGCACCAACATCAATGCCTCTTGTCGGCTCATCTAAAATTAATATCTTAGGTTTTCTTAATAAATTTTTTGCAAGTACCACTTTTTGTTGATTCCCACCACTTAAATTTTTAACAGGTAAATTAAGACGTGGTGTCTTTATGCTTAACTTTTTTACATAATCTTTTACATCTAATAGTTCCTCATTCTCATTTATGGTACCAAGTATACTTTTATATTTTTCTATATTTGATATAGTCATATTTTCCTTTACTGACATTAAGCTTATAAGCCCAAGTCTTTTCCTATCTTCTGGTACCATCGCAATACCATGTTTTAATGCATCATTTGGATTTTTAATAATAATTTTTTTACCCTCTAAATATATTTCACCTGAATACTTCCCAGGATATGAACCAAAAATACTTGAGACAAGTTCCGTTCTCCCTGCCCCTATAAGCCCTGCAATTCCTAATATTTCTCCTTCTCTGAGACTAAAACTAACATTTTTTACTATTCTTCTATTAGGAACTTTGATATCAAAAACATTAAAATTCCTTACTTCAAATATCTCTTTGCCTATCGAGTGTTCTTCTCTGGGATAAAGTTGCGATAACTCTCTTCCTACCATCATATTTATAATTTTTTCTTGTGTTAAATTTTTAACATCATCACTTCCAATTGTTTTGCCATCCCGAATTACAGTAACAGTATCAGCTATTTCCATTACTTCATTTAACTTATGTGAAATATAAATACAGGTAACACCATTTTGTTTCAAATGCTTTAAAATATTTAACAAGATTTCTACATCGGATTCTGTTAAAGAAGATGTCGGTTCATCTAAAATCAGTAAATTTGCATTCTTCGATAATGCTTTCGCAATTTCAACCAATTGTTGCTGTCCAACACCTAAATTTTTTACTAACGTATTTGGATTAATATCAAGATTAAATTGTTGCAAAATTTTTTTCGTCTCGATATACATTTGATCAAAATCAACTATCCCATTTTTATTTGGTTCATTCCCTATAAAAATATTTTCTTTTACTGAAAGCTCCTTAATTAAAGCTAATTCTTGATATATAATAGCTATACCTTTTCTTTCAGCATCTTTAATTGAATGTAAAATCAATTTTTCACCATTATAAAATATTTCGCCAGAATAAGTACCATAAGGGTATACACCACTCAATATTTTCATCAATGTAGATTTTCCTGCACCATTTTCTCCACAAAGAGCATGAATTTCTCCTTTCTTTACTTTAAGAGAAACATTATCTAAAGCTTTGACTCCTGCAAAATCTTTTGTAATATTACGCATTTCTAAAATATATTCACTCATATTAACCCTCCATTGTTAAGCATAAGTAGGGGAATGATTTCATTCCCCTACAATTTTTTATTGTTTAGGCCATTGGTCTTTGGGAATATTCTTATAAACTTCTTCTAACTTTTGGAACCCATCCTTTATAACCGTATCAAACATATTATTTTTGTCAACTGCAATAGGAGTTACCAAAACAGAAGGTACATCTATCTTTCCATTATTTACAGTTCCATTTGTTTCAATTTTTTCTCCTTTCGCCATAGCAACTGCCATTTCAGCCGCTTTTGTAGCTTCTAATACGATTGGCTTATATACAGTCATGGTTTGTTTGCCTTCCACAATCAACTGACAATTTGCTAAGTCAGCATCTTGACCAGAAATAGGCACTTTTCCAGCTAATTTCTGTTCTTCTAAAGCTCTGATTGCTCCCAATGCAGTACTGTCATTAGCGGCAACAACTGCATCAATTTTATTATTATTAGCTGTTAACGCATTTTGCATAATCTTATAGGCTTCGTTGGTATCCCAATTTTTAGCCCATTGTTCTCCTACAATTTTAATATCCCCCTTGTCAACTAGTGGCTTTAATACTTTCATCTGCCCTTCATAAAATAGTTTTGCATTATTATCTGTCGGAGAACCTTCAAGCAAGAAATACCTACCCTTGGGTACTAATTTAGTAATTGCTTCTGCTTGTAATTCTCCAACTTTAACATTATCAAAAGATACATAATAATCTAAATCAGAGTTCATTATTAATCTATCATAGGCTAAAACCTTTACACCTGCTTTATGCGCTTCTTCTACTATAGGCGCAATAGCACTACCATCAGTCGGAAGTATAACTAAAACTTTTATCCCTTGAGCAATTAAATTTTGGCATTGTGAATATTGCAATTGTGGATCACTGTTAGCAGATTGCACTAAAACTTCTGCTCCCAATTCTTTCGCTCTTTTTACAAATAAATCTCTATCCTTTTGCCATCTTTCCAAAGCCAAATTATCCATACTGAAGCCTATTTTGATTGTTTCTGTATTTTTAGCATTATCTGAAGAAGTTGTTGTAGAAGTAGTACTTTGCTGGTTGTTAGATGTAGTAGCACATCCAGAAAATACAAATGTCAAAATTAACACCATTATAAGTGGTAAAACAATTTTTCTGGAAATTTTCCATGACATACTTATTCTCCTCCTCAAAATAATATATTTTTATAATATTTTTGCTGTAAAAGATTTTGTCTTGTGATATTTTTGGACACCCCCTTTTAACTATTTTTTGAGATTCTTTTAAATGTATTTTTTAGTAAGTAATACAAGTCCTTGTAGATAGCATATATTTCATCATATTTACTTACATTTTCTCCTATTGGATACACACTATCAGTCACTTTGATGAGTGTACTACATGCCTCCTCAACATCTTTAAATATACCATATCCTACTGCTGCCATTATTGCTGCGCCAAAAGCTGGTCCTTCAGTCGCATTTACCATGTCTACTCTGACACCAAAAATGTCTGCAAGTATTTGTCTCCACAATACGCTTTTTGCACCGCCACCGCTTACTCTGACTTCATTTACCGGTATATTGAGTTCTTTTATTATCTCAAGTGAGTCTCTAAGCCCAAATGCTACACCTTCAAGTATTGCTCTTGTCATGTGTTCTCTCTTGTGAGTCATGTTTAATCCTATAAAACTTCCTCTTGCATAAGGGTCACTATGTGGAGTCCTCTCACCCATGAGATAAGGCAGAAATATTAATCCACCACTGCCTGGTGTTACTTTTTCTGCTTCTTCTAAAAGCTTTTCATATGTTATAGAAGAACCATTAAAGTTGATTATGTTATCTATCCACCATTTTAAACAAGCGGCTGCTGAGAGCATTACTCCCATTACATGCCATTTGCCATTAGCATGACAGAAAGAGTGTAATCTGTTTTCTTCATCTACTACATATTTGTCTTGACTTGCAAATACAACTCCTGAAGTGCCAAGTGCAACTGATACTATGCCACTTTTTACTGTTCCTGTCCCTACTGCTCCACTTGCTTGATCTCCTCCTCCGCCTACAACTATTGTCCCTTCTTTTAATCCTGTCAAATCTGCTGCCTCTTTTGTGACATATCCAGTTACCTCCGTAGATTCATAACATTTTGGCATCCAATTATAGGGTATCTCTAACGCATCTAGCATCTCTTTTGACCATTTTCTATTTTCTACATCAAACAACAATGTACCTGATGCATCTGATACATCTGTTGCATATTCCCCTGTAAGTTTGAATCTGATGTAATCTTTAGGTAAAAGTATACGATGAATCTTTTTATATACATCAGGGCGATGTTTTCTTACCCATAATATCTTTGGGGCTGTAAATCCGGTTAATGCTTTGTTCCCTGTGTATTTTGTCAATCTTTCTTTACCTAATTTTTGGGTAATATAATCACATTCCTCTTGCGTTCTTTGGTCATTCCAAA
>Ga0224486_100251_pt1 | contig 21858 bp, 20 predicted proteins | sample TexhydDE_CT_test_FD_172013 | JGI IMG/M metagenome (GOLD analysis project Ga0224486, IMG submission 172013) | Fracking water microbial communities from deep shales in Oklahoma, United States - hydraulically fractured wells DE_CT_test ... | reverse complement strand
CAGACATATTCCTTTTTCTATTGGAAAGAGTTTGGTGCACCTTTTTCGATAGTTTTCCATACAATCGTCTCGGATTTTGAACCCAAAGATTACTTGCAAGCATTTTCATTCCAGCAGATTGTTTGAAGTCATTTTTCGACAAGGATTAATAATAGCTGATATGGAAAACACGATTAACTGAAGCATTTTATCAATGTTAATTTTGACATGGTTAGTTTGCTGCACCTAGAATTAGGGGTACTTAATTAAATTGGTATTTAAAACTTCTGATTTAATTAAGACCCAAATTTAAACTTAAACATTATTTCAATTGTGTTTATCCAACTATTGTTTTCAAACCATAACTATGGAAAATTTTTGCATATTCTTCCGCCTGAATATCACTCATAGGTTCAAGATCACTTAAAGTGTAATCTTTTCCGATCCGTTCATATTTTACAGTTCCTAATCTATGGTAAGGCAAAAGTTGTATCACAGTTACAGCGTCTCCCAGATCCCTACAAAACGATGCCGTTGCTACCATATTTTCTTTCTGATCATTCAAAGTTGGTATTATGGGGTAACGGATTTGAATTTTTTTACCAATTTTCGCAAGTCTTTTCGCATTCTCCAGAATCAATTCATTCGGTACACCGACTAGTTCTTCCGATCGATCTGAAGACATACATTTCAGGTCAAATAAAAACAAATCAACATATTCAATTACTTTTTTATACTCACTCCATGCCGCAAAACCTGTCGTATCTAAAGCAGTATGTAAACCTAGAGATTTACATTCTTTAAGAATCGCGGCAGTGAAATCCGATTGGACCATTGGTTCACCACCAGATAAAGTTACCCCACCGTTTGTAGTGTGATAATATCGCATATCCTTTTTGATGATTTCCATTATTTCATCGACACTCATTTGTCGACAAGTTAAATAAAAAGCTTTAGGATAACATACTTTAGCACAGGCTCCACAGATATTGCATTTTTCACGATTAAGTTTTGGTATATGTAAAGTTGTCTTAGTGAGTTTTGAGTAAATTTCACTGCCCGGTTCAATAGCACCATTGGGACAACTAGCAATACAAGCGCCACATTTTTCAAGTCCAACACATAACATTGGAAACCAGGCAAGATCTCCATTATAAGATTGTGAATCAGGGCTATGGCACCAGGGACATTTCAAATCACATCCTTGAAGAAATATTTCTGTTCTGATTCCAGGTCCATCGTTTAATGTATATCGCTGAATATCAAAAACATTACCAGTTAGTATTTGTTTCATTAAATAATCCCTCCTAATTTTTTATCCGGATTCACCGTAAGGTAAATCCGGATAAAAATTTTAAAACTTAAGCGATACTTTAAGCCATTTCCATAATTTCTGTTCTAGTAATAATATCTTCTTGTATAACAGGATGCAAGCCTACAAAAAGGGCACTATAACCAGCGACTCTCACAACAAGATCTCTATATTTGGCTGGATTACATTGTGCATCTCGTAATTTTTTCGAACTAACAACATTGTATTGCACATGAAGACCTTTAGAGTAAAAATAGTTTTTCATAAGCGCTTCAAGAGAGCTTTCACCTTTTTCGCCTTTGACAGCTGAGGGATGAAATTTCATATTAAGAAGTGTTCCATTTGAACTGATGAAATGATCGAGCTTGGCTGCAGAATTTAGCAAGGCAGCGGGTCCATTAGTATCTCTTCCATGTACCGGTGATATTCCATCAGCCAATGGTTCCCTTGCTTTTCTTCCATCAGCAGAAGCTGCTAAACCATAACCCATCAGTATGTGAGCAGTAACAGGATATAATCCGGGACTATATGGGCCTCTACAACTCATTGATTTTTCTGTCATTTCGCAATATCGTTTAGCTACCCAGCTGGCCATATTATCTGCGTCGTCGTCATCATTGCCATAATGTTCAACTTCCGCGAGTATACGATTACGCAGTATTTCCTGGCCTTCCCAATTATTTTTCAGTATTTCTAAAAACTCAGTCTTTTCAATGATTCCTTCATCAAATACAAACTTCTTTAAAGCCATAAGAGAATCGCCAGCATTACTAACCCCAACTCCTGCTGTCCCAATTGTATTGTATTTAGCCCCCCCTGCATTTACTTCGATTCCTCTTTCGACACAAGGTTCCATTCCACAGGAAAGGAAAGGTAAAGGTGTGAATTCTTGATGCACTAAATCCGCAGCATTTGTAATAACCGTAAAATGATCAATAAAATATTGCACTTGGATATCATAAGCATTTTGTAATTCTTCAAATGTTTCAAAATCTGATAGCAAGCCTGTTTTTGGACCAGTTTGAGCTCCCGTCAACATATTTTTACCATCATTCAAGGCATACTCAAGGCACGCTGGCATACTGAAAAATGGAGAATCGCCACTTCCTCCACACCAACCATATTCATATCCTTGTACGCTTGGTTCAACACAACCAACAATGGCGTAATCTCTTGCATCTTCAACTGATTTTCCTCGATTTAACATACCTGGAATAATAACTTCATCGTTGAACAAAGCGGGCATACCAATTCCCGTTTTAGTAACCTGAATAACTTTTTTCCAGAATTCCTCTGGCGTAAAGTTCCAGATTCTTGCAGATATGGAAGGCTGATGTAATCCTATATTTTTGGAAGCATCCAAACAAAGATACGATAAATCATTTGTTGCATCCTGTCCTTCCCTTGTCTGACCTCCCACACAAAGATTCTGAAACAGGGGATAAAAGCCGGCAGCACCGCCGAGATAACCGATTTTATTAATTTCAGAAAGTTTCACCCACAAGCATTCCAGAATTTCAAGAGCTTGTTCCTGGTTTAGTTTAGCTGATTCAATGTCAGCCTTATAATAAGGATACATATATTGATCAAATCGACCGGGTGAAATTGAGTGTCCGCTGGATTCTAGCTGAAGAACCAACTGAAAGAAGTAAAAGGATTGGCATGCTTCATGGAAAGAAGAAGCGGGAAAAGCTGGTACTCGCTCACAAACTACTGCGATTTCTTCAAGTTCTTTTTTCCGAATATCATTTGTTTCTTCATTTGCCATTTTTTTAGCAAGTTCAGAGTAACGCTTTGCGAAAGCAATAACCGCTTCGCAACTGATAATCACAGCTCTCCAAAAATTGTGTTTATCTAAATCTCGCCCATTAGCTGGAATACCCATTGATTGGATATTGTTTTCAGCGTCTTTTTTTATTTGAAGAAAACCTTTTGTAAGAATCGTTTTATAATTAGGCGAATAATGACCTATTCCGGTACTAATTACAACGTCAGGATCAAATGTATAAACAGCAGAAGTTTTTATTGCTTCAAAAGTTTCTTCTGGAAGTCGTGCCTTTACCCGGTCGTTAACCGTCTTACCTTTCCAATACTCTTGTATTGAACGCAAGTCATTTTTAGTTTCTTCATCTATATCGAATCTATCTGCACTACGTAATTCAAACGGTTCATTTTCAAGTTGATCAAGTTGATCAATAATCCAGTCAAAAGAAAATTCTGGGAAAATCGGAGCATAACGTGGCTTTTTTGCCTGATTCCCTACAATTAGCTCATTATCTGCAATCCAAATACTCACATTTTCCAATACACGTTTAAGTGTTTTAGCCTGTCGTATAACTGCTGGATCTGCAATAAAATCCTTATGTGCCTGCGTTACAATTTTAGCTCTTTCTGAGCATATTCCTGGATTATTTGCGAAAAATTGTTCCTTGAGTTTGTTTCCTCTTTCAGAGATACTAAGATTAATCATAAGTATATCCCCTTTCAATTTTTCAATTTTGTACTAGAACGTTCTGTATATATAGTATAATTTGTATTATTGTTTTTTGCAAGTACTTTTTGCAGAAAGTTGCAAGTTAAAAATACAGAATGTTGCATTATGGAAAATCCATAGTTTTGCAAGCTGAAATGCGAAGCGATTTCGATAAAACTCAAAGCATTGCAGGCAGTTTGTTATTGTTTTTTTAATTGATTATCCGATATTGAACGGTACAACTCATTGATGCTGGATTCCCGCATCCGGTTACTGGGTCCCGGAAACATGAGCAGGTGGCAGTGATGAAGGAGCCGATCCAGCAGGGCAGCCGTCATCTGTTCATCATAGAGCACATTGACCCATCGGGAGAATTCCAGGTTGGTATTAAGAATGATAGACCGACGTTCATAACAATCGGATATGATTTCGAACAGGAGCTGTGCTCCCGTTCGGTCCAGTGGGACATAACCATATTCATCCAGAATAATCACTTCGGCTTTATTCAGTTTTTTCAGAAAAGCGGTCAGGGTACCCGCTACTTTGGCTTCCGACAGTTTATTCACCAGAGCGGCCGTTCGAAAGAATTTAACCGGGATTCCCTGTCGACAGGCGGCAACGCCGAGTGCGGTTGACAACATGGTTTTACCGGTTCCGGTGCCACCATAGAGAATCAGATTCTTCTTTTCGTGGATAAAGGCCAGGGATTTCAGGCCTTCTGGAGTCAGATCCGAAGGCAGGGTGATTTCATCAAAGCGATATCCTTCAAAGGTGTGAATCCCATAGAAACCGGCGCTGGTAACCAACTTTTGGGTGCGGGTGAGTTCCCGGTAACGGAGTTCATCACTAAGCAACTGATGCAGATATTCCTGGTGACTGCTGCCTTCGGTGGTTTGCGCCAACTCGGCCAGATTGCGACTCAGACGCAGTTTCCGGCAGCATTCAAAGATTTCTTTGTCGAGCATATCCGTCAGCCCCCTTTCCCTGAAGCAAGATATCATAGGCCGTCAGATTGGGCTGCATCGGGATCATTTTGGGAATGCCCGGAGCAAGGGTCATTGCAGGCAGCTCAGGTACATCCGAATACAACCGCCGGTAAAGACTCTCCAGACTATCGGCATCTCGCGCCTGATGAGCAATTGCATGGTTAACGGTATTTACGGCACTGTCAAAACCGGTGCGACTGGTCAACTCGGAAAGAACCTTGAGGATCTGTCCAACTTCGCTGCCTGAACAGGTGGCCAGATAGGTTTGCATGGTTTCCGGCATCAGCTCATAGATCCCAGTATATTTCAGGGCTCGGGGTCGCAGGGATAATTGTTTCAGATAGGGCAGCCAGTCCATCTGCTCTTGTTTGGTATCTCCGTAAAGACGCCGGTGGCGAACAATTTCACGAAAGTTTTCATCCTGAATAATCACCAGCGCTGAAGTTAAAACCAGATGAACCGGGCACTGGGCGTACTTTGGAGCCACCGAATAAGCATGCTGTCGTTTGTTCAGATAAATCCTGGCCCAGTTGTCGGCTTTGAGGGTTTGATGACCGGTGAGGTCAAACGCAATTCCGGGCAGTTTGTGGCAGGCCGTCAGATCAGCCTGAAACCGCTCCTCGATGGTTTCATCGTAGCGATAATGGTTCCGCCGGGCATCTTTCTCACACTCTGTCAGCAACTGCCGGTTATAATCCGACAGCGACAGAAAGCGGGGAACCGGTACCATGAAGTTGCGACGCTGATAGCCGACCTTGTTTTCGACGTTTCCTTTTTCATGGCCGGCCCCGGGATTCATGAAGACGGCTTTAAAATGGTAATGCTCCCGGAACCGTTCGAATTTGTCAGTCAGTTTTCGCCCGCCACCACGGATAATCTCGGTAACAATGACTTTCGTGTTATCAAACCAGAGTTCCCCTGGCACACAGCCAATGTGGCGGAATATGGCATCCAGCCCTTCCAGCAGGCATTCCATATTTTCCCCGTAGAACAGCTGCAGATAGCCTTTATTGCTGTATGGAAAAGAGACCTCCAGGTATTTTCCAGTCAGTTTTTGGCCATTTTCATAAAACTCAGCCGTACCAAAATCAACCTGCGCTTCTCCGGGTTGATGTACCAGTGGCAGATAGGCCTGTTTATTCTGCTTGAATATTTCCCGGTGTTTCACTGCGTAATAGCTGGCGACCGTCCGATAGGAGCAGTCAAAACCGGGAATTTCGGCCAGCAGGCGATGAAATACCCGTTTAGCTGTATGGCGCTGTTTGCGTGGGGCTGATTTGTCCTCAATCAGCCAGGAATCGATCATCTCCTTGTAGGGATCCAGTTTGGGACAGAATTGTTTCTCCAACGCCGGCTTTGGCGGCGGGCTGTTAAAATCAGTCTGATCAATGTATTTGCGTACCGTTCGCCAATCCAGGTGCAACGCTTCCGCAATCTGGGAAATATTTTCCCCTTTCTCATAAAAACGATTTCTGATATCATGTATCTGATCCATTGTGAGCATTCTCCATTTCCTCCTTGTTCTTTGGTCAGATACAAGGATAATTGACTTGAGTTTTGCCCGCAATGGATTTTTGCAATATTGTGCATTTTCCAACTTGCAATACTATGGATTTTTGCTTTGCAACTTTCTACATTTTTATTTTACAATAAACATCCTTATTTACACATGTTTCTACTCTATCACTTGTCCACTCTTGATAGCAATACTACCGTCTCAACGTGCGCTGAGAGGTCAGGACTGCTATCAAATTCATTATTTCAAACCTAGTTTTTATTGAGAGTCGTTTATGGGAAAATATCCAAGATTGACTGTTGTTTGTGGGAACATATCAGAACTCAATTAGTACTTTTAGATGGCGCTAATCCTTTTATCCGTGAACACTTATTACTCAACTAATTTTATACTTGCATTTCCCTCGTAACAGGGAACATTTCTACTTGAAACACCTCTACCACAATTCCCAGTATACCACAACCCCAAATTCCCAAAGCACCACAATATAACCAAAGGCTCAGAATCTAATGATTCCAAGCCATAAGGTTATCCTTAGTCAAGTTTATTTAGTTTCTACAATTAAATAATTCTCCACCAACACTATTTGACTAATAAAAATTACTCAGCTGTAAAAGTAAATAGTTTATCAGTTGCATTATACGTGATTTGAGGAGCTGTAGCTGCATCAAACAGCGCTTGTGTTTCTGCATCTAATGGTTGAATAAGATCAGCTGCTACCAAAGAAGCGTAAGCTTCCGCTGCGGTTGTTGCTGCACTTAATTCATTTCCTGAACCAGCTAATGCATCACTTGCATCTTCATCAGCCATATACATAGCAGCAGCGCTATTTAATGTTCTTGTAGTAGCTTCTCTTGCTGCGACTTTTGCATTGTCAGTTTGAGACATAAACCTTGGAATAGCAATCGCTGCCAAAATCCCCAAAATTGCAATTACAACAATCAGTTCAATAAGGGTGAACCCTCCTAATTATAGGAAAAAATAGTAATTTTTACAAATAAAAATCCGCTGTTTCCAAAGGGTTCAGCGGTTTTCATTATTCGGTGTAATGGTTGTAATAGCTTACATCATCATAGCATATGTTTTTATAACAATGATAATTCTATATGGTTTGATGGCGGTATTTTTTCCCAGTTTTTAGTCAAGGAACTCTTCAAGAAAATCCCCTTCTCCGTAGCGTCTTAAGAAATCCACAAGGGCTACTTCCATGATGTCTTTCTGGCTGACATTGTGTTCCTGGCTATAAAGCCTCACCATTTCATCCAAGACTGTGGCCATCCTAATCGCCTTAGTGCCATAGCCTCCTTTGATCTGATATCTTGGTAGGACTTTTGAAACTGGGCCTGTATCCACAGGACCTGATCTTTTAGTGCTTTCTTTGATTTCACCCAGCGTCTTTAGGATGCCTGTGAGAACTTCTTCCAGCGCTCCTGCTTCAAGCGAAACTGGGTTAGCCGGCTTTTCTGGTTCATCGACTTTGGATTTACCCTTTACATAATTGCCCTTAATGGTATCCCACTCATAGCCTTTACGCTTCATGTAGGTCCCCATTTCACTGTGGCTGGTAAACCCTACCTGCTCTGCAATGTCTTTTGGATTGGCCCCCTCTTCACTAAAGAGTGAGATCACAAGGGCAGCTTTCGAGACGCCTCTTAACTGAAGTAAATTGTCCCTGCCTTTACCAGAGTATTTCTCTGCTGCGGGTACAAAGTTCTGCTGCCTTGAGTCCCAGGAGAAGTTGCGCCTTCTCATGTAGTTATCAAGGGAGTTTGGATTGGTGTAGCCTAGGGCTTTTGCAATATCTTGTTTTTCTTTTCCTTCTTCGAGCATTTTCAAAATGCGGTCTACCTGTCTGTCAAACACAGGGTCTTTACAATCAATAAGAGCCATCTCGTCCTCCTTCCTAACTGTTTAATGTGTTGACGGCCTCGGTTAATGCCTCAAGGTTGGTGTGCGTATAAATGGATGTCACTGCAAGGTTTGAATGGCCCAGTAACTTTTGGATTTCCACAAGGCCTACTTTCTTTTTCACTAGGGTTGATGCAAATGAATGCCTCAGCACATGGCAGGAAACCTGCTTCTTGATGCCTGATTTTTCAGCAGCAGTGCTAAGGGATAAGCAGATGTGTGGGTACGAGATACTCTTCTTCCCCGACCTGCTTGTGGCGAAGAAATAATCAGACTCAGGTGCATCCCTCACATTATCAAGATAGTCCTTTAAAAGTACATAGAGCTGATTGTTGATGGGAACGATCCTGTCTTTTTTGTTCTTGCCTTCAATGACTCTGATGACTTTTTTCTCAAAGTCCACATCATCGAGTTTAAGGTTTCTGCATTCTGAAATTCTAAGGCCTGTGTTGTAAAGAAAAATCACAATGGTTTTGATGATTGGATTGTGGACCTCAGCCACCACCCTGTCCACCTCTTCTTCTGTAAGGTAATTGCGCTCTTTCTTTGGAAGTTTTATGGTTTCCATGTTGGCGGCGATGTCTTTTACGACAATGTCCTTTTTACTGGCAAACTTATAAAAACTTCTCAAAGTGTAAAAGTACCGGCTTCTGCTATTGGGTGCAAAGTCTTTTTCCTTAAGGTAACGCAATAAATCTTCCAGATCATCTTCTGTGATGTCTTCCACAAAGACTGGGCCATTGGCCTTTTCTTCAAAAAACTTTCTCATGAAGTTCATGTCTCTGATGTACCGCTCGGCAGTCAGTGGACTTCTGTCAATGCTGTAAAGATAATCGTTAAAGCGTTCAATCGCTTCACTGAGTAACATAGGTTTGTCCTCCCTTCATAGTCTATTATTATAGGTAGAAAGTCTCCACCCGTTAGTATCACATGTTAACTCTAAACCGCCCTACTATCAAGTCATTTCAAAGGGTTTCGGCATTTTATTACGCCTATAAACCACTAAGAAGCTGCGGCGCATCTTGGCCTTAAACAGCTTCTTTTTTAGTGCCTTTAATCGGTTTTAACCCTCACTGAAACCAGGAAATTCTCTCTTGGAAGTAAGGCATCTTCTGATTTGCAGTGGCTAAACTCTGCATTAATAAGTGCTTCCACAGCAATCTTCCCTCTGTCATCAAGCCTTAGATACTTTAAAAACACTTCGGTAAAGTCCTCTTCAAGATAATAGCCTGCAAGCTGATTTATATCTTCCTCTGACCATTTTGGAGATGTCCCGTCATCTGACTTTCCCAAAATATAGTCCACACGCTTATCAAAAATATCGCTCATTTTCTCCAAAGCTTCAAAGCTTGGATTCCGTTTACCCATCTCCCACATGGCCACAGTGCCTTTTGCCATATCCAGCATATTTGCCAAATCCTTCTGTGACATATGATGTTCTTTTCTAAGTTCTTTTAACCTTTCTGGTAATGTCATACTTTTGCACCTCCGTTTTATATTACATAAAGTATATATCTTGTGTTTTATTTTGTCAAGAGTCATTTGCTCACATAATTTATAGGTTTGTTTACTTAAAAATTAATCAACTGGTTATATCTGTTGTAAAAACACTATAACTGACAGTTATAATTAGTGCTTTAGAAATTTCAAAGTATAACACGGGTTCATTTTACTCTGTTGACAAACGCCCACATCTGTTATATTATTTAATTGTCAAATGTACAACGTTGTTTTATAAGGAGGAAATGTATGAACGAGAAAAAAGTACCCACAATGCTTACAGTAAGAGAAGTTGCCAGGACTGGCATCCTTCCTGAACACGCCATCAGGCTCTTATTAAAAGATGGTAAGCTGCCGGCTATCTTTGTCGGGAAAAAGGCGTTTATCAATTTCGAGAAACTCTTGGAGTTACTGGAAAGTTCCACAAGACCAAAAGGAGGTGAGCAAGATGCAGATTCAAATAGAATGTAAAAACTGCGGTCAGTTATGCGTGACTGATTTGGGATTTATCATCTCTACTATGATCGACACAGCCGAATCTGATTCGGTCTATGCAGGTTACTTCTGTAGAGAGTGCGCTGACGAACTCTTTGATGATGAGGACTAAAGAAAGGAGGCGGCTATGGAGACTTTAAAAAAACAAAGAATCTGGATAGTTTGGCGGCACGAAACAGTAAGTGGCCGCCGGACAAAAGTTCTTTATAGTGTAAATGGTCACAAAACTGGTACCAGCAAGAAGCACGCACATGCTTGGGCGTCTTATGCTGAAGCACTAAGCGTAAAGAAGAGTAATAATTTTGATGGCATTGGCCTTGTCCTTCCTGAAGGCATTGGCGGTATTGACCTAGATGGGATAAAACCGGAAAGTCAAGTTGCCAATGATATTAGAAATCTCATGAACACTTACGAAGAACTCTCCCCTAGCCAAAATGGTATCCATCTACTTTTCAAAGTGGATACCACAAGGCTTCCAGTTTTAAAAGGTAAACTCTCAAAAGAGTACTATAGCAAAAACCCACACAATCAAATGGAGATTTACTTTGGCGGTCTTACCAACCGGTATCTAACGTTCACTGGGGATGTGATAACAGATTTACCTGTCGAGGAAAGAACAGATGAAGCACTGGCCTTTCTCGAAGCTTATATGCGCCGCGATCTGTTTAAAGATAGTGGAAACAGCAGCGATCTAGATGACTTCGACATCATCGCCACAGCAAGAAAAGCGGTAAATGGAGAGAAGTTCTCTGTCCTCTTTGATTTAGGGGATACTTCATTTTACGGAAGTGCTTCAGAAGCTGATCAGGCGCTATGCAACATACTGGCGTTTTACACAGCAGGTGATAAGGATCAGATGGACAGACTTTTTAAACTTTCAAAGCTTTATAGAGCAAAATGGGATCGAGAAGACTACAAAGAAGCCACTATGGATGAGGCCATAAAAGGTTGCAAAGGCAATTTTTATACCGGTGCAGTGCCAAGACCCAATTTCGTGATTTACAATCCACGCTCTAAACGCATGAAGATCAATTGTCCTGCCCTAACCCATTACATCAGAGAAAGCCTTGACTACATTTTCGTTAAAAGCACAGGAAAAGACAGTGTCCTGAGATACGTTTATGAAAATGGATGCTACAGGCACTACTCAGACAACGAGTTCAAAGGCATCATCCAAAAGTACATCACCGATTATGACCCTAACATCTTGACCATGCGTGATGTGAATGAAGTTTATCAGCAAATTGATACAAGTCTGGCATTTCAAATCACATCAGATGTCAACACAGATGAGGACATCATCAACTTTAAAAATGGACTCTTAAGACTTTCTGACTTAAAACTGATTCCACACTCTCCAAATGTTTTAAGCACAATACAGCTTCCTGCTGATTGGACAGACGCTCCAAAACCGACACCTGTTTTTGATTCCTTTATGGAAACACTGACAAGTGGTGACCAGGCCATTCAAAAGCTCCTACTTGAATTTATGGGGGTTACGCTTTCAAACGTGAATGGCCACAGGATGAAGAAGGCACTGTTTATGGTAGGCCCTGGTGATACTGGAAAGTCCCAGCTTAAAAGGCTCATGGAACTGATCCTTGGCACTGGCAATTATGTCGGGATAGATTTAAAGGAAATTGAATCCAGGTTCGGCACGGCTAACATTTACAACAAAAGGCTCTCAGGAAGCTCTGATATGAGTTTTGTCACTGTTGGTGAACTTAAGACTTTCAAGAAATGTACAGGTGGCGATAGCATCTTTGCCGAGTTCAAAGGCAAAGACGGCTTTGAATTTGTCTATGGCGGTCTATTCTGGTTCTGCATGAATAAGCTGCCAAAATTCGGTGGAGATGATGGCCAGTGGGTCTATGACAGAATTATTTTAGTAAAGTGTAAAAATATAATTCCTGCTAAGGATCAAGACAAATTTCTTTTAGACAAACTCTATGAAGAAAGAGAAGGCATCATCCACAAGGCTGTTATGGCGCTTAAGGATGTAATTGATAACGGATATGCCTTTACAGAACCCGACTCTGTAATCACAGCTAGAAAGGCTTATCGCGAGGACAACAATACCGTCATCAGCTTTTTAAATGAATGCACTGAAAAAAGGCAGGATGGGAAAATTAGTGATGGCTGCACAACTGGCAAAGTCTATGACGTTTATAAAGCATGGTGCAATGATAATAACCACGGGTTTGCAAAAACTGCCAAGGATTTCAGAGAAGAAGTGTCTGAATACTTTAATGAGCCTTACAACGATTTGATTACGCGCAGAGGCAAAGGTGGTAGCTTTTTTAAGAATTTTACACTGACCGATGAAACAAAAGAAAGATACGCAAAGGCATATGGCTATGATCCATCTGAGTTTTTATCAGAGGACCACGATGCCTCATAGGGTATTTTCCCTAGATTTAGTGACAGAGGTGACAGTTAGGTGACAGCATTTCCACACTACTGTCACCAGACCGAAAACATTGATATTGCTCATGTGTATTATGTTTTAGTGACAGTAGTGACAGTACTTTAGAGAAGTCAACAATAAAAAAGATAAACAAATATATAAAAGAATATAGCGATTTTCTGTCACACTGTCACTAAAAATCTATGGAAACCTTGTGAAAACTGGCTTTAGGCTTGGTGACAGTAACAACTTTTAACTGTCACTTGTGTCACTAGCTGTCACTAAAATCATACTGGGGCAATCTGTGGCAGCAATTTTGGTAGGTTTCAAATTTCTATAGTCACGCGAGAAACCTACCTAAAAACCTGCCACGAAGTGCCCCAAGCTAAAAACCAATATTTTTACCAAAATCTGTGTTCATTATAGAGGGGCCAGGGGACCATAAATCCCTAGACCTTTAGCATCAGGACAGCGGGTGGGGCTATCATAAACAAAAACGCATATTCAAACGAGGGAATAGGAAAGGAGGTGAACGAGATGATGAAAATTCCAAGAAGCATTAAGGCCGGTCTTGATACAGAGCACTTTGACATCATTCGCGTGATGAGCTTAGGACACTTCTACCCCGTCATCGTCATGCGGGATAAGCGGGCTGAGGCAAAAGACCACTGGTGCCTTCAGTACCGAGGCAGCGGCCATTATTTCAAAACCCTAAGGGACGTGGCCAGCTACTGCACCGAGCGAAAATGGCAAAACCCACTGATCAGTTAACGCCAGTGTGGACTTTACCCGTTGGCCCATCAACCAATATTATTTTCAAGGAGGATACGATTATGTCAAACCAAACTATTTACACCAAAGCATTCTGGAGCGCACTTAGAGGTAACGATGAAGCCTATCAGGACATTAGAAACTATGCAGATGCACGTGGAAACATTGAGACGCCATATGAATTTCAGCTTAGCTACAAGGACGCCTTAAAGAGAGAAAACCTCTTCAGACGCATCGCCACTGTGGTTTCCACCACATCGGATGAAGGAAAAATCCACGCTATTACATCAACTGGTACCGCTTCATGGGTAGGCGAGCATATTGCCATCCCAGAGAGTGCCGATACCATCAACCAGTTCACTGTGGATGCCTATAAGCTAGCCACCCTGACAAGGCTGAAAAACACCTTTGTCAAAGACACCAAATTCAATCTGGAAGGCTATCTGAGAAATGAGTTTGCTGAACGTTTCGGACGCGCTGAAGAAGATGCCTTCATTAACGGAGATGGCCTAGACATGCCTACAGGCATTTTGCAAGACACCAAAGGGGCTTCTGTCTCTGTGACCACTGCAGCCATCACCTATGAGGACGTTCTAAGGCTCTACTTCTCTCTCGATAAACACAAGCGTAAAAAGGCTGTCTGGGTGATGAACGATGAAACCGCTATTACCCTTAAAGCCTTAAGAGATCCAAACGGAAACCCACTCTGGCACCCATCAGAGGACACCATCCTAGGTAGACCTGTGGAGTTCTCTGCCCATATGCCAGATATTGAGATCGGCAAGAAGCCTCTTGTCTTTGGAAATTTCTCTGATTACTGGATCATCGAGCGTCAGCCCCTTATGGTTAAGACCCTCAAGGAAAAGTATGCGCTTGATGATATGATCGGCTTTTCTGCCTACGAGCGACTTGACGGTGTACTCATAAACCCTGATGCTATAAAAGCACTGCAGATTACGGAGTAAACAGCAAAAGGCCCCAGTAATTTACTGGGGTCTAATTCTATCGCTATTTAGGACCTTTCTCCACTTCTCTAATCCACGCCAATAATGTATTAGATTTTAGAACAATACGAGATTTGATATTTTTAGTTTGAGGGTTACGGCTTTCAAAGAAGTAATAAAAGTCATCCCTTCTCTTCTGTATACGGAAACTTCCATGCGCCAAGGCATTTCTTATTGAACGAAAAACTCCGTCTACTTCCCCGTTTGATGGGTTTGCAAGAATAATAGTTTCAGAAAAAGAATGTTTTTTCAGTTGATCGTGTTCATCTAATGCTCTCGATAAATCTTTTATTGTGGTCACAACAAATGAAATATCACTGCTGGCAATCATCTTGTTCTTTAACATTTTATATTGATTGGGTTTTTCCCATCCTAAATCCCTAAAAGTTCTTGCTCCATAGGCTGTTTCTGGTGAAGGACAAGACCATAAATAGAAATCAATAATCTTTTTATGATTAATGTCTTTATCCATTGAACTTGGATTAAATACACACCATTCTTTAAATAACATTTGATTTTTCTTCATAGTTATAATCACATCCTAGTTATTGGGTTTGATTTAATTATAACACTTAATCGTTGTTCTAGTAATTTGTTTATTACCTATAACGGTTTCATCGATAACACCATACCTATAAAGCCCTCTAGGACCGATTCTCAGACGATTAGATGCTTAACCTGATCATAGACTAGCAACTGACTTGCACATCTCATAAACCAAATATGGACGTTTTAGATAACTGAAATGGCAAAACGGATAGACCTATGGACCCTACATCCCATCTATCCGTTTTACTTTTTATCAGATTGCATACTTAGCCAGACTCATGACTCCACACGCTTAAAAGCCGCGTTCCCTGAAAGGTTTCTCAGAAAGTAGCGTCTGAAATCCCTGTGGTCATCTCCGATAAAGCCAAGCCTTAAAAGAAAGCACCTGAAGTCGTACTTTTCATTCTCGCTTTTCACCGCTTTGGCAGTTACCCTCTTTTGATGGATGGCCATGCGGCAGAGTGCTTCGACGAACTTCTCGTGGTGCTCTACTTCATCTGCATCATCCTTAAGAGGAAACCAAGGAAAGCCAATGGTCTCCTCCGAGATATTGATGGGTAGCTTATCAGTACCGATGGCCTTTTTAATTAGATCGCCTTTGGCATGGACAAGCCTTTTCAGGTTCTCTATCCCCTTTTCAATAAACATCTCTCTAGGCATCTGGATTTCTAGAAGGGATACATCATTAGAATTTGAGGGTACAGAATCTGTGATTGTCCCTTCGTCTCCTTGAGTTCTTATCCCAGCCTGCTCAAGACCGCCCTCTGGTACAAATCCCCTTAAGCTAAGAGCAATAGCCATATTCTGAAACACGTCTGTAGATGTACCTTCGCTGGTTACCATTCCATCCCGGTCCACCATGACCTTACCGATGCGGTAGGCGAATGTCGGTACACCCATGTACTCTGATTTGGTACCGAGAATATCTTCTAAAGCCTTCACGAGCTGCTTTCGCCTATCACCTTTGACGTTGTAATTGAGTTCCATTTGACACCATCCTTTCCTAATGGGATTTATTCATGTAGATCGCAAATATGGTAATCGCCAATACTCTTTACCTTATCGCCAATTTAGTTATTGGCCGTCTCAGCTAATCTTCCTCCATCTCATCATCAGGCTCAATCCCAATATACCGGGGATAGTCGAAGCCCTCAGATGAAATCAATAACCGTTCTCCTGTATCCACATTTCTGACCCTGATGCACCTATACTCACCCTTTTCGTTATAACCACCATCAGTTTTGAGTATCCAGGGCTGGTCTTTCAGAAAGTCTTTTCCAAACTCCCTGAATGCTTCGTCTGCCATTTCAACCTCTCGGTCCACCGTATAGACCGTTCCCTTTATGCCTATCTTCCTAGAGCGCTCTGTGGCTTCTCTTAAGTCCACAATGTTCTCGATTTTTCTTCCAAATAATGCTCGCATCATGCACCTCCTTAAAATTTCCCTATTACATTAATCACTCAAATAGGGTATTTTAGCAAGTTATTTATACAGTTTTTAGGGCTTTTTCTGCATTAAAATTAAACAATTTGGACAAAACAAAAATAGCCACAAGGCTTGTAAACGCACCGTTTTCAGCACATTACAGCCTTGTGGCTATTATAAAAACGCTCTGGGGGTATCCCCCCTATCGAATTTCGCGATTTTTCACACGTGACCCTGACGCGGTCTCCATTTGCAAGGGTTGTAAGGATTTGACCACCCCTAGGTCAAGATTGGTGGCTCAAATTTGAGCGGTCAATGGGTTAGAGTTTATACTCAGATTTAAGTAAAAGTTTTTATATCTACCTCTTAAAAATCTCTCATCTTTTATTTTCCTATGGCCTTCTGTAACTCGTCCATATACTGCTTACATAGTTCCAGTACTGTTCTATCAGGATAATCCTCAAAGTAGTAATAGCTATTTGTTACCGCACCGTTAGAAAGATTTTCCTTTGACATTGGACTCTCTTCATGATTTTCAAAATCTTGAGTTTCAATGGTCTTTTCACAATTATCTTTACTATGACTCATCAAATCATTATTATGCGTATCTTCCTCAATCCTATTACCCTCTTTATCAACCCTGATTAGTTTTATTGTCAATTCTGCAGGCGCAGCTGTGATATACTCGGTATAATCTATTACAGTTTTGGATGCTATATCCAAAAACCTATGGTGGACAACAATGTTTCTCTTTATTCTAAAATACTCTATCAAAGGAAACTGTTTCTTAATACTCATATACCAGTTATTGGAATTTTCACCTAGCTCTTTCCCATAGTAGTCAGTTATGCTCTTTGAGCTAGCTAAAAAAACATTCAGATTATAAATCATCTCTTCTGCTGAATGTTCCAATTTTTCGACCTGATTCAAAAAATATTTAGCTTCTTTAAACTTTCTTTCTATATCCATTTTATAAATCTCACCTCTTCACCTACTCAAAATACTTCTCCAAAAACGGATACTCTTCCTTCAGTTCAATCAGCTGATTCACCTGATCTTGAACCTTTTCCTGATCACCTGCTTGGCTGTATAGGTTTGCAAGAGTTAAATGGATGATTGCAACAGAATCAACAACTGCTTCTCTCTCATTCCCAGGAGAACGTTTAATCGCGAATGGTGCTCTTTCAAGCGCAGATAATAAGGTTGCTTCCGCTTGATCATTCTTTCCATTTTCAATATACAAATTGCCCAAATCTATGAAACTATTCAGTACATAGGCACTATATCTTGTTGCTGTTAAAAGATGTTTTTCAGCATTTTCAAAATCACCAGTTTGCTTGTAGAGTCTAGCCATTTTTGAATGTGTCCCTGCATCGTACGGCCCATTGCTGATTGCTTTATCCATCGCTACAAATGACGCTTTCAAATCCTCATCATTTTTAGCTTCCAAATATCGTTTGAATAATAGCTCACTTTCATATGATTGCCCAAATGGACTAATAGGATAAATATCATTCACTTTCTGAGTCAACTCTAGGGCAGCTTCAGTTGAGTTTGTCTCCTCTAAGTCGAGCGCTTTCATATACAACTTTGTAGATCCCAATTGCCAACCAGTAACCAATATAATAAACACAAGTCCAATTAGACCTACAGTTTTATTCAACTTTAATGGTGCTCTATCATCCTCTCTTGTAGTAACTCCTAAAAAGAAGAAAAAGAGCATTGTGACCGCTGGAAAATTCCAAGAAAAATCCACACCGATATGTAGCAAGAAAGCAACAAGTCCAGCAACCATACCCCAGAAGAATATAGGCTTTTTACTTTTTTTTGCATTATGAATGACACCTTTAAACGAAGTCCAAAGGAATAACAAAAATAATCCCACACCTACTGCACCAATCTCTGCTGACATTTGTAAATAATGATTGTGGGTAAACCTTGAATACCATTCATTCATGCCATACTCTATGTAGTAAGCAGAAAAGAAGGTTCCATTCCCATATCCTAAAATAGGTTTGTTCTTAAACAATTCAAAAGCAACACGCCAAAATTCCAATCTACCTTTTAAAGAAGATGTTACAAAAGAACTGCTTCTTGTTATGCTTTCTAAAAGCGACTTGTCTACAAACACACTTTCTCTGATATACACTGAAGCATATAAAGCAATTTGCGAGAATACAAAAGCAGAAACAAATATAATTGCAAATCTAATAATTGAACTTTTTAATTCTGACTTGTTGATCCCAAAGAAAGGTATTATTAAAGCCACAGCGAGTGCCCCCATAGATGCCCTAGAACCAGATAAAAAGACAGCACTGAGGAATAAAATGGAAAATATCATAAATCCTTTGGATTTGTTTCTTAATGACATAGCTAAACTCATTAGAAACATCATGACCATAAAAATACCAAAGGGATTTGGATTTGTAAAGGTCGCATGAATTCGACTACCACTGACAAAGAGATATTCTAGAATTCCTAGAAAAGCAATCCCTCCTGTTACCAAAAATAATACTTTGATCAGTTTGTCCAGACCTTCTTGTAAAAGTTTTTTGGTAAGGAGATAGATAAGTAAGAAGCTAAGAAGATGTATCCCCTCAATAACCGTACGAATTGGTGAAATAGACCAAATCAGACTTATAAAAGACCACATGATAAACAAGGAAAAAACTAATGTGATACGGTTAAATTCAATTCGCTCTTTATAAACCAATATGATTATCCCCATAAACAAGGTCATGAGAAAAACACCATAATAAACTACATCATGGTCAAACCCCGCACTAAAGAGCGCTGTCATTGATAAAACCGCTAATATTACCAGCCATATGTAAGATGATTTCTGCGTTTGATTTTCAATCATACTTCCCCCATTTTCATCTTCTCTTTATTTACCTAACTCTGCTAAGAGCTTTTTTTCTTTATTAATTTGATGTGCGTAAAACCAAACATGCTTTGGACGCTAAGTGTTTTATCTTACTGTACATATCAGGCTCAAATCTTGGAGAAAAATTTGTTGTGATACTCGAAAGTCCAGGATTCAATTGATGAATGATTCCACTACTCATAAAATCACTCATAATACCCCTGCCTTGATATTCTTCTAAGACCAAAACATGCAAATCACTTTTTCCCATCGGAAATACAATACCTACAGGAGTATTCTCCACAAGCAAGATAATTATGTCTTGATATCCATAACATCCATTTGGTAAAGGTTTACCATTAATCCATAAATTCCAACCATTTAATATCAACTCTCCATTTCTCAAGTACTCAAATCTACCGGTACTTGAATCCTCAATAACATCAAGAATAATTCCAACACCACCAATAGGTGTACCAACAGAGATATCTACATTTCGGCAAATCAGTTCAAGTGTTTCATTCGTCATACTTGTATACTCCCTATTATGCTTTTATGTTAAAGATTAACTTCTCTTTTGGATCTTTTTCAGAAAGTGCAAGATAAAATTTATTACACTTTCTAGTGTCATTTAATTTCAAACTATACACCTAGTGCATCTGCACTTATACCAACAGCTGTGATTAGCCCCCACATTTCTAAGAAAAAAGGCGCCATATAGACGCCCTTCATAAATACTTATTTCCGTTACTTCCACATGTAACCACATACCTTTTTGGAAAGACTCTTCAATCAATCCCCGCATACGTTGAAATCAGTATGTCATAAATTCAATATAAAAGTTACTTCCAAAACGTACCTGGTACACTTAATCCCAAAATTCTCCTGGTACACTTAATTTATTTTTTTGCTCCAACAACTGTTCCATTGGTTGGATTAATTTTAACTTCAACTGTACCTTCTGCATTTTCATAGGTAATATCTGTTGCAGGTGTTGTTATAGTGGTTCTACTAGTTAAACCAGTATTCTCAATATAAGCACTCAGATTAGCAGCAGCTGCTGGATAAGCACCATGTTCAGCATAGTATATTCCTACAGCAGATAAAATTGTTCTACCATCTGCTTCCGCAGCTCCTATAGCTGCTGTATCTCTAACACCACTAAATCTAGGCACAGCTATCGCAGCCAAAATCCCCAAAATAGCAATAACTACAATCAGTTCAATAAGGGTGAACCCTTTCCTCTTCTTGCTCATTTTCTTGTTAAACCATTGAATCATTTTAATTCCTCCTTGTTTTTTAGTTTTGTTTTCCCCACACTTACCATGCTTTAAATATATATTAAGTTATTAAAGCCGGAATAAATACAACGTACAGTGTACAATGAATAGTGAACAATCTGTCTGGGTCAATCTATTTGGTTGAGATTTCTCGACTTCGCTCGAAATGACGACTTAGCTATTTCTTGGGTCGTGATCCCTCCACTTCGGTCGGGATGACAATACCTTAACATATTACCCAGTTATCATAGTTTTTTAAACACTTCTTTTATCTTTTCCATTGTTCATTGTTCATTGTTCGATGATCATTGTTCGTTGTTAAATGGTCTGCATCATATCAAACATTGGCAGATACATTGCTATAACAATAAATCCAATTACCAGTGCCATACCAACTATCATAATGGGTTCCAGAAGACTTGTCAACTTGGTTAGAGCAACTTCCACCTCTTCGTCGTAGAAATCTGCTGTCTTAAGCAAAATCTCATCAAGTGAACCGGATTCCTCGCCTATCTTTATCATGGAATCAACCATTGGCGGGAATACTCCAACATCCTTGACAGACTTTGATAGGGGGACTCCCTTTCTGACCTGTTCGATGCTGTCCAGTAGCCTGACTTCTATCACCTTGTTATTTACTACCCTGGAGACTACCTCCATTGACTTTATCAGCGGAATACCCGAGTCCATCAGGGTGGATAGTGTCCTTGTAAACCTTGATGTTATGACCTTGGCTGTTGTACCCTTGACTACAGGAAACCTCAACTTAAGCCTGTCAAAGTTTGTCCTGCCTTCCTCTGTTCTAAGGTATGCACCTGCACTAAAAGCAATTAGTCCAACCCCTCCAAAGTAAAGATACCAGTAGTTCCTCAAGGAATCTGATATGGCAAGCAGTGCCTTGGTTGGTCCTGGCAGGGGTACGTCAGTTCCTTGGAACATACCTACAAAGGTAGGCATTACAAAGGTCAGCATAAATATTACAACTGCCACACTGACAAACATCAGTGCTGCCGGGTAGATCATGGCGCTTTTTACCTTGTTCTCAATCTTGTTTTCCTTTTCAAAGTGTACTGCCATCCTCTCAAGGATAGCATCCAGGTTACCTGAGACCTCTCCTGCCTCTACCATTGAAATGAGTATTGACGGAAAGATTCTTGGGTGCTTTTCCATGCCCTCTGAAAGGGTCAAACCCTTCTGGACATCCTCCTGAACCGTGCCTACTGCCTTTTTAAGGGTCTTGTTCTCAGTCTGAAGCTCCAGGATGTCAAGGCACTTTACAATTCCCAGACCTGAGTCAATCATTGTGAAGAACTGCCGGCAGAATATTGCCAGGTCCTTCTTCTTGACCTTGGAAGCGAAAAGCTCAAGCTGGGCTTCAGAACCAAC
>Ga0224486_100246_pt1 | contig 22274 bp, 17 predicted proteins | sample TexhydDE_CT_test_FD_172013 | JGI IMG/M metagenome (GOLD analysis project Ga0224486, IMG submission 172013) | Fracking water microbial communities from deep shales in Oklahoma, United States - hydraulically fractured wells DE_CT_test ... | reverse complement strand
TCTTTGTTGATGGTCAGCATGTATATTCCTCCTACTATTTGTGTAAAAAAAAGAGGATCCTGTTTGGAAAGGATCCTCTTTTGAAGAGATTATACTTGAACAAGTTATACTTTGTCAACAGTCTGAGAAGCCCCGAAAGGGGCTTCTTTTGTTGTATGAGTTTAATGTTCTTATTTTAAGCTGTAAAGCCTTTCTTTAGGATTCACTATCTCTGTAATACGCACACCGAAGTTTTCATCGATGACAACGACTTCTCCACGTGCAATTAGTTTGTTGTTTACGTAGATATCCACAGGCTCTCCCGTAAGTTTATCGAGTTCTATTAGAGACCCCACGCCAAGTTCCATAATTTCTTTCAAAGTGAGCTTTGTACGTCCAAGTTCTACGGTAACATTTAACGGCACATCGAATAGCAACTGGAGTCTTTCATCCAAAGTCTGTGGTTTTTCGGATGGTTGCTGAGTTTTTCCGAAATCTTCAAATTGGACAGGTCTTGCCGCAACCGCTTGCTTTCCTTCTTTCTGTGGAGTAGGTGGAACAAATGTTGTAGGTTTTGAAGCTGTAGATTGAGTTGCTTGTTGAGCAGATGTGGTAGATACGGTAGTCTGTTCCTTACCTATGGTAGTAGTCCCAAATATCAATTCATACAATTTTTTGACAAATGGAATAGGCATTGCCAAAAAGAACTTGGCAGGTTGCAAGCTTTCGATAGTCATCGTAAAAGTTGCTTTTGCAACCTTGTCGTTTTCATCACCTATCGGTGGGAATTTCACACTCTCGTCATCGAAATTTAGAATCTCCGTTGTCGGTGGTGTGATACTAACGGGCTTTTTTATCATATCGGAAAGTGAAGTAGCAGCTGAACCCATCATTTGGTTCATGGCCTCGCCAACGGCACTAAGTTTGAACTCATCAAGTTCATCACTCTCTGGCTTACCAAGGCCACCCATCATTATATCAGCGATTTCAGCTGCCAATTGTTTTTCAAGAACCAGAGCATTTAAGCCCTCAACTTCGCCTTCAAAATGTATCGTTACACAAACTTTCTCGCCACTTATACCTTTTCTTAATTCGCTGAGTGTCATAACTTCAACTTCTGGTGTTGAAATATCCACTTTTCTGCCCAGAATGTTAGATAGTGCAGTTGTACCTGCACCAAGGATTATATTTCCAACTTCGCCAACCATTGATTTTTCAATATCTGAAAGTTCTTCATCTTGAACAACTTGCTTGAGTAACGCATCTAATTCTTCTTGGCTTAAGAAGTCATCAGCTATCATGCTTCTTCACCTTCCTCTTTAGGTTCTTCTATCACTTCGGTAATCTTTACAGCATAGTTCCCCTTGTACTGACCAGGTTTGCCTAAGAATTTTGTTCGACCATTCACCTCTACTCTTATCGGTTCATCGTAGTGTTCCTTCAACCTTATTACGTCGCCAACCTCAAGTGTTAATATTTCGCCCAAGGTCAGCACAGTTTCACCAATAATTGCGATAACATCTATCTTCGTTCTTTGCAGATTTTCCTTAAGCTTTTCAACGTGCTCTTCCGTTATTTCTTTTTGCTTTACTTTGAACCAACTTTGTGTTGTGAGCTTTTCCCCCATCGGCTCTATAACAGAAGAAGGCCAGCAAAGACTCATGTAACCTTCCACTTTTCCAAAACTCACAAAAAATGTTATTGCTAAAACCATCTCGCTACTTGGAACTATCTGGACAAATTGTGGGTTTGTTTCTGTAGATTCAACAACAGGGATAAACGGGTGAACAGACATCCAAGCTTGAGAAAGTGCGGTAAGTAGGTTTACAACTTCCTTTTTAATTATTCCCACTTCGATTTCTGTTGGGATTCTTTTGACATCGCCAGGTTCACCAGGTCCGCCAAGTAAAACATCCAAAACACCATAAAATATTTCTAAGCTCATATTGAATATTGCGCTACCTACCAACTCTCTCGCCGTGAATATGGTTATGAAAGACGGGTTACTTATGGACTTCATGTATTCGTCGTAGGTAAGCTGATCTATACCAACAACATTTACTGAGGTGAAGGATCTCAATTTACCTGATAAATATGTAGATACGCTTCGTGCAAAGTTTTCATGTATCATCTGAACAGTTCTAATTTGCTCTTTCGAAAATTTTTGAGGGCGCAAAAAATCATATGTGCGAATTTTTTTCTCTTCGCCCTCTTTTTTCACTTCCTCTATACTAACTTCACCTTGCGAAAGTGCCGCCAACAATCGGTCTATTTCTTCTTGGCTCAGTACATCCGGCAAAACCAACAACCTCCCGTAAAAGGGATTTTAACATCTTTACTGAACACTACTTATCGCTTTTATGTAAATATAAACATTTAATACCCCGAGTTTTTCTTTCTCGCCAGTAAATCCAGTAATCTGATTTACAGCTTCCCTGATTTGCTTTTTTAACAAATCTAAACCCGCTGGAGTTACAAGGTCAAAACGCTCTTTACTCAAGAATATCGTAGCAAGTGCATCCATTATCTCATCGCTTTTTTCAGCTACAGCCGCTCTGCAAGTTTCACTACCAACAAGCAAGGTTAAAGAATCAACAACCGCAACATCCCTTCCACCTTTGAGCATAAATGTTTGATACTTACCTTGAGCTATAACAATTGCCTTTATCTGGACTGGTGCTGCAGCAACAGTTGCTTCTTCTTGCTGAGCTTGGTTTGGTTGCTTATTTGAACCAAGCATAAAGAAAACGACTAAGCTTACAACAAGGGAAACAACCAACGGAATTACTATCATCTTTATTAAGTCCATCAAACCGCCTTTCTTTTTAGCTTGTTGTTGTTCAACTTCTTCAGGCATATTTCGCCCTCCTTAGCTTTCTTAATTTATCAGTATCCCTTAGTTTCTCTCTTGATTACGATTTCTATTTTTCTATATTTTGCACGTGTTTGCTCAACGTCTTTATAGTATTTCTGAGTAAGCTCTGTCCGCCGTCTCTGGTATTCCTCTATAGATATTTTACCACTTTCGTAATCTTTTTGCAGCTTTGACATGTCGTAGTCGTAGTTCGCCTTTATGGATTTAAGTTCTTTGTTTACATCGACATCCCCTTTTCCAATTGGAACAAATCTATCAGGCGAATAGAAATAATCAATATCGAATAATCCGGATCTTATTTCAGCATATCTTAAAGCATACCTTTTTTGCTTTAATTCCGTTAGCATGAAATTCACTACTGAAGAAGCACGTGCACTACTAAGATGCCAGTTCGATGGATAAATGGAGTCTGGGGTTGTCGGTCTGTCATCCGCGTATCCTCTAACCTCGATAATGTTCGATGTATGCTCCAGAATTATAGCACCTAGTTTCTCAATTATTTCCTTAGCTTCAGCTGTTAGTCTTGCGCTACCTGTTTCGAAAATCTTAAAATTAGTCAATGTGATTAGTATTCCTTCATCTCGTTCTTCGATAGTTACCTTACCTTTGTATTCCTCAGATATTCTTAACAGTTCCTGATAAACACCTGGCTTTGAAGATATAAGCGCTTCTTCGCTCATGGTCTGCCCACCAGTTAAGACACTAGGCGGATTACCACTCAAAGCTAAGGTCAAACCAACTACCACCTGTTGGAATTTTCCAGGGCTCAAACTTGACATTGAAAACAATAGAACAAAGAATGTAAGCAGCAAAGTAACCATGTCTGCGTATGTGTTCATCCACGCCGGCATCGAAGGACAAACACATTTTTGTTTCTTTGCCATCAGGCACCAGCTCCTTGAACTTGTGCTTCGTACTTAACCTTCTCAGCGATTGGTAGATACGATTTCAATTTCTCTTCAAGCACCCTAGGGTTCTCTCCAGCCTGTATAGACAACACACCTTCCAAAATCATTCTTCTGGCAACTTCTAAATCTGCCGCACGTCTCGCTATTTTTTCTGCTACCGGAAGCCCCACGATGTTGGCAAGAATAGAACCATACAACGTGGTTATAAGTGCAACCGCCATAGACGGGCCTAATGTCTCTGGGTTATTCAAACTCTTAAGCATCTGGATAAGCCCAACAAGAGTTCCTATCATTCCAAATGCTGGACCAAACGTTCCAAGTGAATCAAAGAATCCCTTCTGGTCCATCATTTCTGCTGTTGCCATCTCAATTTCTATCTCCATCATGGACTTCAGAACTTCCGGTTCAGTTCCATCGACAACTAATTGAACAGCTTTCTTCAGAAATGGATCCTGAATTTCTTCCAAATTCGCCTCAAGTGACAACAGCCCTTCTCTTCTTGCTTTTTCTGAGAACGAAACCAGTGTTCTTAAAGTTCCTATGTAATCAATTTTTGGTTCCTTTATAGCATTCATTATCACTTTAACAATTCCGAAAACAACATTCTTCTTGTTTGCAGTTATAGCAGCTGAAATTGCCCCACCCACAGTGATAATAACAGATGGTATGTTTATAAATGTCGCAAAATCACCAGAACCGCTAATGATACCATATATCATCATACCAAAACCTAAAACAACACCGAGTAAAACGGTAATATCCATTATTCCTCACCTACCATCGGAGGTAAGAATATCTTCCTTTTGTATTCCATAACACGATTAACGACTTCTTGAACAGGCTCAAGAACTATGTACTTTTTACCATTGTATAAGGTTATGGTGGTATCCGGATTGGCTTCAATTTTTTCTATGTATTCAGCGTTCAGATAGAACTCTTTCCCGTTCAGCCCTGTTAGTTTTATCAATTTTTTCACCCCTTATGGGTTTCAGATTATTTTACCTGATTATCTTCTGAGGTTCACCACTTCTTGGAGTATTTGGTCAGCTGTGGTTATCGTTCTTGCGTTTGCTTGGAAACCTCTTTGGGCTATTATGAGTTTGGTGAACTCTTCGGAAAGGTCTACGTTGGACATTTCTAGTGCACCTGCAACAAGGGAACCAAACCCACCCTTGCCAGGTTGACCAATACGTGCTGTTCCGCTGTTTGCGCTTTCTCCATACAACGAATTGCCAAGCTCAAGCAGACCTGCAGGGTTATTGAATGTTGCAAGTGCAACTCTTCCAAGAACGTCAACCAAACCGTTGGTGAAGGAACCAATTATGTCTCCGTTTTCAGAAATTGAGAATGATTCAAGCACTCCTTGAGCGTTACCGTCTTGTGATTTAACAAACGCATCTGCAAGTGCGGCAAACTGGGTCATGCTATTCATATCGAGCTTTATTTTTACGATACCATCACCATTTTCACCTGCATTGAACATGATGGCATCAATGTTTTCGCCTTCAGATATTCGTCCAGTACTTGGATCAAAGGAATTAACACCGAGTAGTCTTCCTGTTTTATCGAACCTCAGTACTCCAAAGCTGCCACCGGTAATTTCAGTGCCTGTATCGTAGTTTGAAAGGTATTTTATGTTTTCCCCTGTTGCGCTTCTAATTCTGAACGCCCAAACATTCTCTTTATCGCCGTAAACTGATGCTAGTTTGACAAAATCAATGTACAACGTGTATGGGTTCCCAAGTGAATCGTAAACTTGGGTTGATGTTGTATAGAATGGTGATTTGAACGAAACAACAGAGAAGTTGGTCGGATTATCCGCTTCGTAGAACCTTGGTTCACCAGCGCCAGGAATAGTTAGTTGGTCAACTTTCGATGGCTGATACACAACATCTTGATATGAATTTCCACTTAAAAGATTTGCATCGTATATCGTGTTATCTCCGTTTAACAAAAGCACATTGTATGTTCCAATCGCATTTCCTGTCACAGAATCTCTAATCACTCTCACGACTCCATATTTTCCTTGTGTGTATTCAAAGCTTATTTTTCCATTTCCGCCATCATCAATTGCTGTCACAACTTCTGAACCAAGAGTTTTTCCATTGACAACCACACGCACTCTGTATTGCCTACCTGCAACAAGATTTGCATCTGTTAAGCTCTGTGTTCCTGCACTGTTTATGTCTTGCGGGGCAATCCCAGCAACTAATGTTCCATCAAGGTTTTCAATAACGTATTGAACTGTATAGTTTCTTGTAAGTTGACCTGCAGTGGTTGATGCAACGTTCGCACTATCAAGTTCCAAATCAAGTGGAGCCACTTCCTGGGTAGAAGCTGCTATTTCCACAAAGTAAGTTTGCCCGTCAATAAGTTTTTCACTGGCGATTGCCTCTGTGACGCTTCCATTAAGCACGTTTCGAGAAAGTGTATCCACTATTCTTCCTTGGCTATCCCTGATAATGAACAAGTAATTTCCATCTTGCTGTTGGATTGGTTCTGTAAGTGTAATAGTACCACTTGAAGCCGTTCCAGAAAGTTTTTGCTTAATAGCTCCAGCACTCACAACATTCCCAAATTTGTCAAACTTAATATAGATTTTCCCATCAATCTTATCGTCCAAGTTTGCATCTATCTTACCGAGATATATTTGATAGTCACTGAATGTATCCTGGAGTCCTCCAAAGTCTCTTTCAAATGTGACTTTTGTGTTGATAGTCCTACCACCGTATCCATTTATTGCAATAACAAACTTCTCAGGTCCTACCCTTGCATCAAGGTTCCCTGCCAATGTCATTCTTGATGTCTGTTTTGCAGCCATGCTGAGGCCAGCTGATATTTGAATACTACCTATTGGTTTGTTGGTATCAACGTATCTTCTTCCACTTGTGGGGTCTACTTCTGCAACCCATCCTTGGAGTTTCAAACCTGTTGTTGGTTGGACGATGGTTCCGTTGAGGTCTAAATCGAAGTTACCCGCTCTTGTGTAAAAATACCTCTGACCATCGGAAAGGATAAAGAATCCTTCACCTTGAATTGCCAAATCTGTTTTCTTTCCAGTGTTTTGGAAACTTCCCTGATTCATTATCTTGTCAATAGATGCAACACGAATACCATACCCAATTTGTTTTGGATTCGTTCCACCTGTTCTATCGGTTGCTCTTCTGGACATATCAAGAATCTGAGAAAAGTTAGTTGCATAGGTGACCCTTGCACCTTTGAAACCTATCGTATTAACGTTTGCAATGTTGTTACTTACAACGTCAATTTCTTGCTGGAAGCCCTGAAGCCCCGAAACACCACTGTAAAGAGACCTCATCATATATCCTCACCCCTACGCATAGATTTCTGATATTTCTGAAATTTCGTATATCTTGCTATTTACAACAACATTGATTTTGTTCCCGTCAAATTGAACACCAGAAACTACACCACTTTCAACACTTGGAATTTCTTCGTAATCTCCGTTACCTGTCAGCTTTAGTATTTTAAAAGTGTATTTTCCATCCTTTACTTTCATCCCGTTCTCATCTTTTCCATCCCATGCGATTAGCTGCATTCCAGCATCAACGTTTCCAAGCTTTTGTTCTTTTATAAGCTTACCGTTTTGATCAAAGATTCTAACAACTATCGTTGCTGGAGTGTCCAATTTGAATACCTTAGTTTCCGGTACCCCATCTGACACCGTGATTGTGTTTGTCTTGACAACAGCAGTCTTTCCTATCATGGAAACTGCTTGCGTTCTATAAAGCTGAGCTGCGGTATCTACGAACTGTTGGACCGATTTACTCATGTTCATTATCTGTTCGAGGGATGAAAGTTGAGACATTTGTGCTATGAAATCTCTATCCTTCATTGGTTCAAGAGGGTCCTGGTTTTTAAGTTGTGTAATAAGCAACCTCAAAAAGGCTTCTTTGTCCATATCTTTTTTTGTCGTTCTTTCAGCCACTTGAGAGAAGAGATTAGCCGTTGCGTTCACGTTCATTATCATCTTCCATCACCTCTTCACTGAATGCCTTTGTTCTATTTTCATGATTTTGTTCTCCATGTTTTTGGTTTTGCTGGTTCTGATGGTGTCTTGCGTCCTCGTAATAGTTGCTCTCTTCTTTCATCTTCACTTCCATGTTTCTAACATCGAAATCTAAAGCTGTTAATCTATCTCTCAGTATGCCGATGTTTTTCTCGAGTAACTCTTTGCTTTTCTCGTTTTCCGCAACAAAGACGATGGTTATCGCTTTTCCTTCTTTTCTGAGTTCAACATCGATGTTTCCCAGTTGCTCAGGATATAGTTTCATCCTTACGTTTTCTTCCAATCTATTCGAGAATCCGAAATCTCTAATTTTTTTATAAATTTCTTCGAGGTTCTGGGAATGCTGTAAACGTTCTACAAGTTCGAACCTGTTATTAGTTTGGTAGGTCTGATCGGTTTTAGCCTCAGATGATTTGTAAGTCAACTCTGCAAGTCTTTCTAAGAACTTGTTTGAGATATTTGGGCGTTCTTGAAATTCTTCTTTCTTACTTTCTTCTTTCATCTTGTACTCAATTTCTAACGACTTTATTTCTAATTTATTCTTCGGTGCTTGACCTACTTCATTCCTAAATTCTTGAGTATTGTATTTTTCCTTTGACAGACTTTCCGTATTTCGGGAATCATCTTGCCAGTCACTATGAACTTGCTCTACCACATCTTTTTTAATCTCCGATTGAAACATGTTTGTAAGGAGCGTTTTATCCCCAACTTTTAAAGAATTTTCGCTGTCGATGCTTTCAATGTTCTCCATGGTTTGGTTGTCGTATATTTTAGGTTTTTCTGCTACAATATTTTTAACAAGTTCAGCTGCGAAAATCATCTGACCATTGGTGAGCTTTGGGTCAGCTGAGTTTACCGTTTCTACAACTGGGGCTTTTTCATTTTTGTTTTCCAAATCACCAATCGTTCGTAAGTGCTCAGAAGTGATTACCTTTATGGAATTAATCATTTGCAGGATGTTATCATCTACACCTTTATTAGAGCTCTTCTTGCTACTATTATCATTCAAAACTTTCTGTGAATTTGTTTGAACTATTGGGAAAGATAATACCTCTTGTGAACTGACTTTTTGCGTTCTTTCAGAATATCCTTTTTCAACAACGGTCAGTGGTATATCGGCTTGAATCTGAAATGTGAAATTCTTCTTTTGCTCTGTCTGAACCTGGACTATTTGATGAAAACTTAGAGCGTTTTGTCCAGCATGGTTTACGTTTGATAAACTCGCGCTGACTGCTTGTTGTTTTTGGATAATACGTGAAATCTCAACAGTAAGAGCGTTAAGTATCTGTGATTTGTTACTCAAATCAGTTCTAAAGTTATCTTTATTAGTTGTTACTATAGTTGTAACTCTGTTCGGGATTCCAACCTCTCTTTTTTCTCTTTCCTCGGTCCCTGCATCAACGAACTTAGCTCCAGACCTCAATGAATCTTTTTGAATATTCGCTCCAGGTATGTTTTGAGGATTATTAACCACCATCCCAGAACTTGAACTTTGAAAAGCTAAGCCTTTCAAAACATTTTTTGTTTCCATCGATTCGTTCTCAACACCGAAATTTTGGTGAATATTTAATGTTTTGTTGCCATCCTTTGAAGTGTTTGGAACATTGTTGGCATTGTTACCCTTTGCTTCAGCTGTGTTTTCGATTACCTGCTGCGGTTGTTTTGATTGCAGAGCTTGGTATGATTTCACATCTTGGAAGGCTCTTGATGCTTGAGACTGAGATGATATACGCCATTCGTTATACGTTTTGCTATTAGGCGATTGTTCACTCAATTGACTAACTTGCCTTTTCCCAGTTAGTTCCCCTGTCGATTTACTTGCTCGAATTGACAGGTCTGGTTGGTTTGGTTGTAGAGAACTGTTTGGTTTAGTTGTTTGTTCTTGTTTGTTTGATGCTATAGTTGGTTCTACAAGGGCATTTTCAGTGCTGAACGTCTTTTGTAAGTTAGAGAGATATTCAGTACCGTCGTGAACAATAGCATTTTCCTTTCCATTGTTGTTTTGAATTTTCGCACTGGCATCCACAACGGTAATTTTCTTTTCATTTTCTTTTGGAACATTCGGAGAGAATTTTTCTATAAACTTTTGTTTTAGTTCTGAAGCCGTTTCTTTGTTCTCTTTGTTGAGAACAAGAGACTCATTGTTTTCTTGCGTACCTCTTATAACTTCCGCATTCTCCGTCACAGTCAGTGTAGTATCTCCATAATCCTGTGTGCTTTTCTTTGAATCATCATAACTTGCTTCCACAATTGCTTCTGCTGGCTTCAAACTGTCCAGTGGCTTATCCTCTTCATGTTTAGTCATTAACTGTGTTTTGTTTAGCAATTTAAAATTGTCCTTTTCTATTTCTGCTCCTTTCAATTCTCCTTTTACATTATCAAGCCCTCTTTCAATTCCATCACCGGCAGTTATTTCTTTAACCTTTCTTTCGCTTAGACCGTCCACATTTTTAAGCGCTTCTTCCGACCTTTTTACATCCTGTTTTGGTAGTCCGTTTGTAGATTTTTGTGTTGAACTTTCGTTGATCGGATTACTCTCTACTTTGCTTTTTGAAAGCTCTTCAATAACTCTTTGGAGAATCTTTTCAAAAGATTCTCCATTTTGGGAATTTTTGTTTATTTGAGAGAGCACATCTTGTATCTTTTCAGAATTGCCGAGAATCTTCGTAAGGTTAATCAGATCTATCAAAATCTCGCCCCCAAGTTCAATACTTCGATAAAGAGCTCTTCATTTTTGTCTTTTATATCTTTCAACAATCTGATTCGTGTCTGATCATCCACATTTGATAGGATGTAAAGCACCAAATCCGGTTTTTTGCTTATCTTTTCAACCATATTCCATATTTCTTCGTATGGCATCTCAGACAGATACGCTGAAAGTCCTTTTCTAAAACCGTCAATGGTCACTATTTGAGCTTCGTATGAAACTATTTCGTGTATCTTCTCTTCTAAATCTTGTATCTTGTTTTCTAAATCACTAATTAACTGATCCACACCACCCATCTTTTCAATAACTTGAGCTGCCTTCACCGGGTTGACCGCTGTAAGTTCCTGGACTAACTCTGCTCTTGTATCTGCTGGTAGTTTTGAAAATACCAGCGCAAGCGTCTCGACGGACATGTTATCTGCATTCATTAACCTTCTAAGTTGTGCTGGCTCAGAGTTGAGGAAGGTATCAACAATATCCTTTAAGCGTTTCAATGTCGTAGTATCCTCAACCTTGTTAAGTTCTTCTTTTAACCTTTGTTCCTTCCAGTTGTTCTCAACTGTCTTTAAAGCTTCCAAGAGCTTATCGATTTGGGCTTCCTTTTGAGCCAAGAGCTTTTCTTTTTCTTCAAGTTCTTTTAATTTAGCATCTAATTGAGAAGCGTATTCTTCGTATGCCTTTTCAAAATATTCCTTTGCAGTGAAAACACTAATCGGTTCATATTGAACAAAGTTCTTTACAAAAGGAATTTTGGAAAATAAGTATCCAAAATAATTCCTCCATGCCTGAAATGGGGAGGCTTGCTGGCCGTATATTTGACTTACGAGAAAGGAAGAATAACCGTAAAAAAATAGTAGACCAATTAAGAGAACTCCAAAGATTATTCCTAATATTATAAGCACAACCTTTTTTGATTTCATCACTCCACCTCCATTTCAATATTTCTTTTGTTTTGTACATTTTTCCTAAGTGTGAAAAACTTCTATTAAAAGCAAAAGGGTCGGCGTGTTAGCCGACCCTTTTGTGTACATCTTAGAAAAGATAATCTATTACTCTTCTGCTTGCTGTTCAAGATATTTCTTGCGTTCTGCTATTATCTTTTCTTGGATGTTTGGTGGAACGATATCGTATTTTGCAAATCTCATAGTGAAGTAACCTCTACCACTTGTGATGGATGATAATCTGCTTTGGAAGTCAAGCATTTCCGCTAAAGGAACTTCTGCTTTGACAACGGTCATGCCTTTTCCAGCAGGTTCCATACCCATTGGTCTTCCTCTTCTGGAGCTAATATCACCCATGACATCTCCTGCGTTTTCATCTGGTGTAAAGACTTCGACATACATTACAGGTTCCAGGAGAACTGGTCTTGCTTGTTGCATACCTTTCTTGAACGCCTGAATTGCCGCAATTTGGAACGATATATCTGAAGAGTCAACTTCGTGGTACGAACCATCAAAGAGTGTTACCCTAACGTCAACAACAGGATATGCTGCGAGAACCCCTTTTTTCATAGCTTCCCTGATACCTTTTTCAACAGACGGAATGAAGTTTCTTGGTATGACTCCACCAACGATTTTGTCAACGAATTCGAATCCTGCACCTCTTTCGAGTGGTTCTATTTCGATTTTGACGTGACCATATTGACCGTGTCCGCCGGTTTGCTTTTTGTGTTTGTGTTCAGAAATTGCCTTTGTTGTTACTGTTTCTCTGTAAGCAATCTTTGGTTTTCCGACTTCAACATCAACACCAAATATGTTCTTCAGCCTTTCGACCATAACATCAAGATGCATACCACCGATACCAGAGATAACAGTTTCGGAAGTTTCTGGGTCAAATTCCCATGCAAACGTTGGATCTGAATCTGCCAATCTGCTCAAACCGTTGCTAATTTTGTCGATATCTGATTTCGATTTCGGATTGACACTCTTTGAAATCATCGGTTCTGGATAAACCGGTGGAACTATCGTGAGTTTTCTGTCTTTGTGTGTCAAAGTATCTCTAACGGAACTTTCCTTGAGTTTCGGTAGAACTACAACGTCACCACATGATGCTTCTTCAACTTCGTACGTTTCCTTTCCCTTTGCAAAGTAAAGGTGACCAACTTTTTCTTGAGAACCTCTGGTCACATTGACAAATGTATCTCCTGGTTTTAGAACACCAGAGATTACTTTGATGTAGCTTAATTTTCCAACGAATGGGTCGACAACAGCCTTGAATGTATATCCAACAAATGGGTCTGTTTCAGAAGCCAAAACTTCCACTTCATCTCCGCTTTCAAGTCTTGCTTTGTAAGGTTTTGCGTCGAGTGGGGATGCTCCAATGTTATTTATTGTTCTAAGTAATATATCAACACCTATATTCTTTTCAGCGGAACCTGCCAAAACTGGAACTATTTGTCTTTCTATGAATCCCTTTCTAAGAGCTGCCCAGAGTTCTTCTGGTGTGATAGGTTCTTCTGCGAAGTATTTTTCCATAAGAGCATCGTCAAGAGAAACGATGTCCTCCAGTATGGACATCTTTATTTCTTCCACTTTATCCTTAACTTCCGCCGGAATTTCTGTTTCTTTTGCTTTACCATTTTCGTAAACGTATGCCTTTCCAGAGACAAGGTCAACTATACCTTTGAAGTTTGCTTCTGCGCCAATTGGGTAAACTATCGGTACAATCTTTGCCTCAAAGCGTTCTTTGAGAGAGGCAAGTGAATTATCAAAACTTGCTCTTTCTTTGTCCATCTGGTTGATGAAAACCATAATCGGTTTTTCCATTTCTGTTGCAATTGCCCATGTTCTCTCCGTTTGGATTTCCACACCTGCAACAGCGTTAACAACACTAACAACGTTTTCGGAAACAAAAATAGCACTAATGACTTCACCTATAAAATCGCTGAAACCTGGAGTGTCAATCAGTGTAATCTGTTTGCCTTCGAACTTGAACGTTCCAACGTGTGAATTTATGCTTGCACCTCTCTGTGCTTCTATTGGATCAAAATCAACCTCTTTCTTTGTTACGTTCATACCACCAAGGTTAAGAGCTGTCACCATCAAAGCAGATTTTCCAGAACCGTTGTGGCCTACCAAAGCCACCGTGCGTTTGTCCTTCGCAACCATGTCCCCACCTCCGTATGTGATAAAAAAATGTCACTGTGGTATATTTTACCAGAATATTTCGGATTTTCAAACCCTATATTTTGCTTCCAACTTTCTCAATCCGATAATGGATGTAGATACTTCCCTTAGAATTCAAAATATGCGTTTTTTCAAGGCGTAACAAGAATTGCTTATCTATATTCGAAAAAAGGTTCAATCCGTCGGGTAGAACCATAGGTTCTACTGTCAGATGCAAATCTGTCACCATTCCAGATTTCAAAAATTGCGAGAAAATCGATTGCCCACCGATAACGCATATGTCCGTGAAACCTCTTTCGAAGAGTATTTTCACCACATCGTTTATGCTCCCACTTAGTACCAAATCCGGTGCTTCGCAGCTAAAATGACCTTTCGAACTCAAAACAACATTGTATCTCCCTGGCAACTTTCTGCCTATTGTCTCGTATGTTTTTCTCCCCATCACGACAACACCAGACTCGGTTGTTATTTCTTTGAAAAGTCTTTTATCTTCCGGACTACCCCATTCAATTCTGTCATCCTCAGCAATAGCGATTGTGCCGCGTATATCTGTTACCGCAAGTAACCTTATCTTCGTATCCATCACCAATCCCTTATAGTTATTCCTAAGCTAAATTTTAACACAGGAATGCGAACAAAAAAAGCGGTACCCTTTTCGGGTACCGCTCTTATTTGCTTTATTTAGCGAACAGATTAATATTCTGGCATTTCTGGGACTGAAGATTTCTTTTCTTCCGGTTTTTCAACTACAAGCACTTCCGTTGTCAAGAGCATTCCAGCAATTGAAGCTGCGTTTTGGAGTGCGCTTCTTGTAACCTTTGCTGGGTCAATTATACCGCGTTCATACATGTTGCAGTATTCACCTTTGAGAGCATCGAAACCGTATGCTACATCATCTTTGCTAAGGACGTTGTGGATAATGATTGCACCATCGTAACCAGCGTTGAGAGCTATCTGCTTAATTGGTGCCTCGAGTGCATTGTAGACAATTTGTGCACCAAGTTTTTCATCGCCAGTTAGTTCGTTGAGGAGTGGTTCTATTGCTTTTCTTGCTCTCAAGAGTGTAATTCCACCACCAGGGACGATACCTTCTTCAACAGCTGCCCTTGTTGCGCTAAGTGCGTCCTCAATTCTGTGTTTCTTTTCTTTGAGTTCTGTTTCTGTTGCAGCACCAACTTTGATAACTGCTACGCCACCAGCAAGTTTTGCCATTCTTTCTTGGAGTGTTTCTTTTTCGTATTCACTAGTTGTCTGCTCGATTTGGGCTTTAATCTGAGCGATTCTCTTTTTGATTTCTTCTGGTTTACCCTTTCCACCAACGATTATCGTTTCATCCTTCTTCACCCTGACAACATCTGCTCTACCGAGGTCCTGGAGTGTGAGGTCTTCGAGGTTGATTCCAACTTCTTCGCTTGCAACGATACCACCTGTCAAGATAGCAATGTCTTGGAGCATCGCTTTCCTTCTGTCACCAAAGCCAGGAGCCTTAACTGCCACTGTGTTGAGCGTTCCTTTGAGTTTGTTGAGAACAAGCGTTGTAAGAACTTCTCCTTCAACATCTTCTGCAATGATTACAAGTGGTTTACCAGTTTGAGCAACTTTTTCAAGGATTGGGATAAGTGGTTTTACGTTTGAAAGTTTTCTGTCTGTGATGAGTATGAATGGTTCATTGTAAACAACTTCCATCTTTTCTGGGTCTGTTACAAAGTATGGTGAGATGTAACCCCTATCAAATTGCATACCTTCTGTGAATTCAACGTATGTATCTATTGTCTTGCTGTCTTCAACTGTGATGACACCATCTTCTCCGACTTTTTCCATCGCTTCTGCGATGAGCTTACCTATTTCTTCACTATTTGCACTGATAGCAGCAACATGTGCAATGTCCTCTGTACTAGAGAGTTTCTTAGATATCTTTTTTATTTCCTCAACGACCTTTGCTACAGCCTTATCGATTCCGCGCTTTACAAGGATCGGGTTTGCACCCGCTGCAACCATTTTGAGACCTTCTTTAATCATTGCTTGAGCAAGGACTGTAGCTGTGGTTGTACCGTCACCAGCAACATCGTTTGTCTTACTTGCAACTTCTTTAACAAGTTGAGCTCCCAGATTTGCGAATTTGTCTTCAAGTTCTATTTCTTTTGCAATAGAAACTCCGTCATTCGTAATTGTTGGGCTTCCCCAAGATTTTTCAATAACAACGTTTCTACCTTTTGGACCAAGTGTAATTTTCACCGCATTTGCAACCGCATCAACACCAGCTTCGAGTGCTCTTCTTGCTTCCTCACTGTATTTCAACAACTTTGCCATATCTCACACCTCCTCTAATTTTTTTATTTTACTCTTCTATTTTTGCTAGAATATCGTTCAAATCGATGATGATGTAATCCTCATCGTCAATTTTTATCTCTGTTCCTGAGTATTTGTTGTAAATTACCTTGTCACCAACTTTAAGTGTGCAATCTTCTGGAAGTTTGCCAACTTCAACTATCTCTGCCTTCATAGGTTTTTCCTTAGCAGCATCTGGAAGAACAATTCCACCTGCTGTTTTCTTTTCTTCAATGATGGGCTTTATCAAAAGCCTTTCACCGAGTGGTTTTACCTTCATAATCTAACCCCCTCCTGTCGCGTTTTTGTGTTTGATTATCACTCTTATATCCTGTGTGCTAATTTTAGTATAACAGAAAAATGGAATATGTGAATAGCCATAATTGGCATTTAGTAGCTTTTAACCGGATTTAATGGCGAAAAAATGTAGTTTTCTTATTCTTTCTCATCATTTTACCAAACTTGCATTAAATAAAACATTACCTAGAGTTGGAGAGCGAAAAAAGTCATTCCAGAAAAAAGAAAAGCCCTGGTTTATTTCCAGGGCTCAAGAGGATTAGTTTTGGTGGAGCCGATGGGACTTGAACCCACGACCTCTACCGTGCCATGGTAGCGCTCTCCCAAGCTGAGCTACGGCCCCACGCGTACATTTGCCTTCACAACTGCATTACGCATCAGAATTATACCATTCAAGTGGCAAAAAATCAAGAAGGTTTTTTCCAAAGGATTTCTTCATAAAATGTTAAACGAAATTCTGTAATCGGAGGTCTGAATATATATAACAGTGCGAGCAAAACTGCAAACGTGATTTAGGAAGAAGCACGCCTCAGACAGAATAAAAAGATGGAGAAATCTATTTTTCAGAAGAAAAATAAAAAAACATAGAGTGGAGGTGTGCATATGAAAGTTCTTGATTTTAAGAGATGGTTTGGGTTGTTTGTGAAAAAGACGTCCAATCATTTTCAGCAATTAGCAACTCATAGCTTTTATTTATTGTTTCTACTTGTTGTGTTTATTATTATACTCCTATCTTCCTGCACCTCAAACCAATCAACATCAAATGTTCCAAAGTTCAGTATTGTATACCCTGAAAAAACCTTCGCAAATACGAACGTTACGATCTCGGTCCAACCACTTGAACCTGGGCTGACAAATATCCGTATCAAATTAAAAAATGCCGATAGCCAAGTCTATGAAGAAGAGATTCGTGTTTACAAATACCCTTATGAAATTCCTTGGGTTTTCAAAAAACCTGGCATTTATTCGTTGGTTGTCGAAGGATATTCAATTAGTGAGAATAGATGGTATACAGCAAACGGAACGATAACTGTCTACGATGTGATTCCACCTATAATCGAGGAAGTGCGGATTTTGCCAGAACGTCCTTATGTTGGTGATGAAGTAATGTTACAAATGAAAGTCAAGAGTCAAAATCCGATTGTGAATTATTACATAGATGGCAAAACCAGTGACAGTCTCTGGATAAATCAAACACTTGTTGAAAAAGCAGGATATGTGTACAAAAAACTCTCTCCTATCAATTCCGCTGGAAAAGTGGAGCTTTTCTTAAAGACCGCTGCATACAACATGGAAGATGCCACCAAAGTAACTTTCGAAGTTAACCAAGTTGATAGAGTGAAACCTGTTATCAATGTCTTTACAAAGACCTTCTATCCAGAAAACTCTGACATCAGTTTCGAAGTTAAATTCTTCGATGACCAAGAGTTAAGCAGTTACCAAATCGAATTTGACGGCGAAGTAATTGAAGAAGGGTCTATAAGAGGTAAGACTTTCGAAAAAGCTGTGCGGATAGGAAAAAGGGAGCTTGGAACTCACACTTTAAATATTAATGTGAGAGACAAAGAAGGTAATCCAGCTTACTATTCAAAAAGAATCTACGTCGGTTCTGCTGCACTTAGCTTTGATGTTGAGGTTAGTCCGGCAAACCTTACCGCAGGTGGAACGGCTGTTATAGCACTTGTGTCTCAAGAAACAAACGTGAAGTATACAAAGATTGTCTTTTTTGTGGACGGTAAAGCAATTGATACAAGCATTGCGTCTGAAGGGAAAGAAGCAAAGCGATTTACACTTTGGGATGTAGAAGAAGGGTCACATATCATTACAATTTACGCAGAATCGGACGATAATAGAGGTGGGATAGCAGAAACAATCGCAAGCGTACCTGATTACAACGGTCCGAAGTTCATATCTTTAACAGCAAACGATGTTGAACTAAAAAAGGATAAGCCCGGATATGTCTTCCCAGGGCTTGTTACTTTTAAGATAAAGGTATACGACCCAGGTGGGGTTAACACGGGTGTGAAACCGAGGTTATTGATAAGGGAAAATAATTTTGATTACTACTACAAAGACCTGCTAATGGATGCAGAAGAGATCTCATCAGACGGAAAAACAGTAGTCTTCTCGGTAACAACAACAATGGGACTTGGGTATTATTACATAACCGTTTTGAATGTCCAAGATCTATCCGGAAACGTGATGCGCGATATTGGTACTTTCCTCTTGTACGTGCAATAATAGCTGTGTTTAACCAACATAAAAGAAAAAAACAAAAGAAGGTGGTTAGCAGTAAGAAAGTATTTTACCTCCTGCGAAAAGCGGAAAGGTAAAACTATAGTATCGGTCTCAGTTTTTTGTAACCTGGTTTAACCTCAAAAGGTTGAAACTCTCTTCAAATTCCACAAGGAGGTGTTGTTATGAAAAGTCGATTGATATTTTGGATGACTTCGTTGCTTTTAGTTTTCGCTTTTGCTGAAGTTGGTTTTTCCACGCTCAATATTTCTGGACTGTGGGCAGGCAATATATTCACCAAAACTATTCCCGACAAATATGGTCCTGCAATCATAGCCAAAAACGGTGGAAACTTACTTTTCCTTGCAAAAGACGGTGCACTTTACGAGATTACGATGGCAGGAGCAGTTAACCCAAAAGGTCAGCCAAGCGAAATCACAAACATCGTTGCACCACCGACATATATCACTGATAGCTCTAATCAATACATTATCTACACCACAGCGCAAGGAACGGCGCAAAATAAACTAGTTGTGCATAAATTTGGTTCAGGTTCAGGCGGAACAGTAAAGTCAACAAGTATTGATAACGCAGCTTACGGTGTAAATGCGTATTTATCTGGTTCAAAAATAGTTATATTTACAGGAACGATGCACGGAACATTGTACAAAGTAGAGTATGATACTTCAAGTAGTAATTTCGCAGTTCCAACCACTGCAAACCTTGCTGGCCCAATCAAAATTCCTCCTGTTCTCAGTCCTTCCAAGACGGAACTCTACGTTCTTACACAAAATGGTAAGTTTTACACAGTAGATGTGTCCACCATGAATGCTAGCCTGAAAATAGAGCTCGGTGGCGATTTCACAACACCAATGGCGATGGATGAATCCGGATTTTTGTATGCGCTCAGCAATGATGGGATTATCTACAAAATCGACCCATCCGGTAGTGAAAACCACGCAAGATTTTTGTCCTCTGCAAATTCATCTGGACCACTCATTGATGGCGATGGGATTATATACATATTCGGAGATAACGGCAAAGTTGTTGCTTTGAACAGCAATTTATTAAAACTTGGGGAATACACAATAGGTCAGCAGATAACGACAACACCTGCTATCGTTAAAGGCATTGATGGTGTTACTTATCTCATAATCCCCTCATCTACAACAGGGGCTGGAAAGATAACGATTCTGTCGTTTGATGCTGTTACAGGCGTGTTCACAAAGGTATGGGAATACGCTGTTCCAAGCACATTCCCAATAAGTGCCGCGGTAAACGTTGCGCCACTTGGTGCACTGTATGGCGATAATTACTATTTCGTGACAGCCACAAACGATGGCACTGTTTATGCATGGCAATTTAATGCAAGAGGTCCATACGGAATTTGGGCAAAGTATGGACAGAATATAAATAACACAGGCTTTATCGATTCAACTGCAATCGCGTTTAAAACGAAAATATTCTTGATAGCAAAAGAAGGTTACTATGGAAGAGAACTCTCTGGCTCGTTGCTTGGTTCTACAATTTCTTATGGTCTACTTTACGATGCTAAAGTTGTTGATGCTAACAACACCGTTGTAAACACCTACACAAATTACAGAACAAACGAAACAAACCTTGCTAAGGTAATTGAAGGTGTACCGGGTTCACAAAAACTTGTAGTCAAATTCGCAACACCAACTGATGCAAAACTTCTGATAGGAAGATACGTAACTCCTAGTGGTGGTATTTCACTTTCAAAAGATTCAACATTTAAATTCAAATTCTGGAAAACAGGTCCGAATGATTACGAAGGAAGTGAGGGGGACAACCCGGCTACAATAACGTTCCGCTATAACGACAGAAAACTGGAAATTTTTACCGACGCTACTTATACGTTCTATGTGTATCATAAATACCCACTACAATCTAACTCTGAAGCAGCGATGACCAAGGACTTTTTCTTTGATTACAACTCGTTCAGGAACAATCCTGATACAGCTGTTGCAATAATAAATGCAAGTCCCACACACGCTGGTAAGACCTTCTTCGCATATAAATGGAACGTCTACACTTGGAATCCGAGCGAACCAACCGGGTACACAAAAAAAGTTTATTATGATCAAGACAGTGTAAAACTACCTCTTTCTGGTCCGGCTTATCTTGAAATCTTCTACGCAGAGCTTAACGCAACTGTCACACTCTTACTTCCGGAATTCGCATATGGAAAAACTCGAGCCTATTTGTTCCTCGATGCGGCACCAAATTCTATAGCGGAAACGATAAAATTAACAACGCTGAAGGGTATAACCATAGATAGGATTGTTTCGCAAGAATATGCACCAGAAGTTACTAAATTGGAAAACTTGAGTTCTGTGGATTCAAACTTTTTACAGATAGTGTTGAGCAGTTTCGAACGACCGTTAACAGACACTACAAGGGTTGCTACTATTGCTCTGAACTTAATGTTCCCAGAAAAGGTGCGGTTCACGGGTGTGGATAGCGCTTACTACATGGAGTTCTTTGACCTGTATGGTTACGCACAAACCCAAGGTCAAAACGTCGAACCAGAATTATTGAGAGCTAAGAGGTCGTTTAGGACAAACAAATTCTTATACGTTGTTGGTGACTTCAACGAAGATTTTGTTGTTGATATAAATGACTGGAATATGTTTGTCTCTAAACTTGGCAGTACTGTAGATGGAGCCGATGTTATTTACAATATAGGTCCTCGTGATGACTTTATTCCTCCATATCCGGATTATGATAGCTACAGAGCTGGTTATCTAACAGATACTACAAATAAGGTAGATGACTATGACTTGTACTACTTTGCGAGTATGTTCGGCTTTGCAGTTCCAGCTTCTGAACGTGTGAAGTAACTACCCACGAGAAAAGAGAGGTGATTAGTATGAAGAAAACGATAATTTTGATTGGCGTGCTCTCTTTGTTGGTTGTGCTCTCAAGTTGTAATATCTTTAATCCGGGTTCAAACACCTCATCACCAAAGGTGAAGACAACTGTTAATATTATCGATCCTTACGGAAATAAGCTATTTGTTGATGGAACGATTAATAATTTCCCATTGAAAGCTGATAAAAATGGTGTTTACGTCGAAGCAAAGATAAATGCTGTTGAGAAGTATTCATTCAAAGAACCAATTGACCAATTGTTCACTGTGAAATCAGTGGATTTCGACGGTAAGGAGGTTAACATCGTTCTTGAGAAAAAGGCTTCAAAAGGTTATGGAATCTTCAGAACAGCGGATGGTAAACTTATGTTCTACGCATTCGGCTATGCAGATACACCTTACTTCCAAATCTGGCTCAAAGATAGGCTCTCAAGTCATACATATGTTCGTCTCAACGAAAATCAAACGCTTCTGGCAGGTGGCTGGCTTATCGGTGTTGGAAAAGGCGTAGGTAAAGAAGGACTGAACAGATCACCAGATGAAATTTATGTTAAGTTAGAAATTCCAGCAACATCCGCACCTAGAATTGAAAGATTCGAAAAAATTGATGTGAAATAATTTCGCATAAACGTCTGAAGAAATCGTTAAGTTAACAACAACCCCCAGGTTCCTATGGACTTACCCCCGAAAGTGGGACAGATAAAAAAGTATATTATTAACTTTTCAGATGGCATGACTTCGGTACTCTACTGAAGTCGTGCCTTTTAATTTAATCTGATATCTTTCTTCGTTGTAAAATCTTATATATTCTTCTATCAATTTCTTGTATTCTTCTTCTGTCTTTTCTCCATGTATTTTTACTAACTCTTCTTTAAAATGACTAAAAAAGCTTTCTGC
>Ga0224486_100245_pt1 | contig 22372 bp, 22 predicted proteins | sample TexhydDE_CT_test_FD_172013 | JGI IMG/M metagenome (GOLD analysis project Ga0224486, IMG submission 172013) | Fracking water microbial communities from deep shales in Oklahoma, United States - hydraulically fractured wells DE_CT_test ... | reverse complement strand
AAATTGGATGGGTTTTCGGCAGTCAAGGAAATAAGAAAGTTTTCCAACACCCCTGTAATAATGCTTTCGGCAAGGGGAGAGGAGTACGACAAGCTGTTCGGCTTTGAGCTTGGAGTTGACGATTATGTGACCAAGCCTTTTTCTCCAAAGGAATTGATGGCCAGAATCAATGCTGTAATTAGCCGTGACAGGGGGAGACTTAACAGGAACAAGCTTGAGTTCAAAGGTCTTAAGATAGACATCGATGGTAGAAATGTCCAAGTAGACGGCAAAAAGGTGGATATGACCCCCAAGGAGTATGAACTTCTGGTATATATGGCCCAGAACAAAAACAGGGCCATGACCCGTGAGCAGCTTCTACGGGATATTTGGGGATATGATTTCTACGGTGATGACAGGACCATAGATACACATATAAAGATGCTTAGGAGCAATCTGGGGCCCTATAGGGACTATGTAGTCACCATGAGAGGCATAGGGTACAAATTCGAAGCAGGAAACGAGTGATACAATGAAAAGACAATCAGTGACAAAGTCCCTCAACTTCAAATTATGGACGTATTTCATGATTTTCGCTGCAATAATAATGGTTATATTGTGGCTTCTTCAGATTGTTTTTATCAATAGCTTCTACAAAACAATGAAAACAAACGAAATAAGGAAAATTGGTAATGAACTGGTTGAAATTTATGGAACAGAGGGGTTTGAACAGGAGATTATGGACAAATCCTTCTCAGAAGGCTTAGTCATACATATTCTGGATCAGAATGGAAATGTGGTGTACCCCCTGGATATAATGGACCTTGTGAGGAGACCTAGACTTCAGGAGTCCGCATTTTCAGAGTTTCTGAATCAGCTTTACATTTCTGAGAATGACTTTGCTGTTTATACAAGGGCTCATGATAGTCTTGATGTAGAGACAATAGTCTATGGAGCAATTTTAAGGAATCCGGATGGGGCGAACTACTTTCTGTTTATAAACACTGTTCTTGAACCAATAGATTCCACAGTGAATGTATTGAAATATCAACTTATGGTCATAACATTGCTTTCCCTTATTCTTTCAATGGGACTTTCACTTTATCTATCAAGGAGACTTTCAGAACCCATTGTGAGCATAACAAAAAGTGCCAAGGGCCTGGGAGAGGGGAAGTATGATGTGGAGTTCAAGAAAGGTGATTATATGGAGATTGACAATCTTGCAGACACCTTAAGCCAAGCTACCAGGGAGCTTAAGAAAAGTGAGGAGTTGAGGAGGGATTTTATTGCAAATGTTACCCATGACCTGAAAACCCCTCTTACTGTAATCAGGTCCTATGGTGAAATGGTCAGGGATATTTCCGGGGAAAATCCTGAAAAGAGAAAGGACCATATTGACACTATAATCCAGGAAACGGATAGGCTCAGCAAGCTAGTTGATGATATGCTCGATTTGACAAAGATTCAATCTGAACTGAAGGAGCTTAAGATGGAAGACCTGGATCTCCTTGAAGAAACAGAGGAAGTGCTCCATCGCTTCATCTATTTTAAGGAACATGAAGGATTTCACATTAAGGTAAGCTCAAATGGAAACACCAGGATTCGAGGGGACAGGCTTAAGATTTCCCAAGTTATCTATAATCTGATCAACAATGGAATCAATTATTCATTGGATGATAAAAGACTCATCATAGATGTGGATGGGCAGGGGGACAAGGTAAGGTTTTCAATTAGAGACTTTGGCCAGGGAATCAAGGAGGATGAGCTTGACTACATTTGGGACAGATACTATAGAGGTGGGAAAAGTCACACCAGAAACAAGGCTGGCTCAGGGATAGGCCTTTCCTTGGTAAAGTCAATTATCCTTGCTCACCAGGGCCAAGTGGGTGTAGAAAGCAGCCCGGGTGATGGGAGCCTATTCTGGTTTAGCCTGCCCAGAAACATGAAGGAATGATTAAGGAGTTCTTGTCTTTTGTGAGAAAATTATGTAAAATATGATAATAGAATAGAAAAAGAAAGAAGGGATTTTGTGTCAGATTACAAGCCAACAAGAGAGGAAGCGTATGAGCTGTTAACAAAATATGTGGAGAATGATAGTCAAATCAAGCATGCCCTGGCAGTGGAAGCCACTATGGTTCACTTTGCCAAGCTTTTTGATGAAGACCCTGAAAAATGGGGAGTAATTGGTCTAATTCACGACCTTGATTACGATAAGTACCCGGAAGAGCACTGCAAGGTCACAGAGCAGATCCTAAGGGAGGAAGGCTGGCCTGAAGACTATATCAGAGGAGTTATGAGCCATGGCTGGAAGCTATGCACGGATGTTGAACCCAAGGAAAAAATGGAGAAGGTAATATATACAATAGATGAGTTAACTGGATTGGTAGCGGCTACAGCCTTGATGAGACCAAGCAAGTCCATTATGGACATGGAAGCCAAGTCTGTTAAGAAGAAGTGGGGCCAAAAGTCCTTCGCTGCAGGCGTCAACAGGGATGTCATAGCTGAAGGTGCAGAGATGCTTGGAATGGACATTAAGGAGGTCATCCACGAGACAATCATGGGAATGAGGAAAGTGGCTGATGAAATCGGACTGAAGGGAAACCTTTAATCATATAAAACAGGAGGGGAAAAGATGACAAAGTATTATGCTGAACCTTTTAAGATCAAGATGGTTGAACCAATCAAGATTTTAACAAGAGAAGAGAGAATAGAAAAAATTAAGGAGGCAAATTACAACGTATTTGCCCTGGATTCAGATGATGTTTACATTGACCTTTTGACTGACAGCGGAACAGGTGCCATGAGTGCTGACCAGTGGGCTGGAATAATGGTTGGAGACGAGGCCTACTCAGGTTCGCGAAGTTATAAAAATCTGATGGAGTCAGCCAAGGATGTATTTGGATACAAGTATTTTCAGCCTGTCCATCAGGGAAGGGCTGCAGAAAAGGTAGTAATGCCAATCTATCTTCATGAAGGCAAGGTTGCAATATCAAACATGCATTTTGATACCACAAGAGCCCATGTGGAGCTTGCAGGAGCCAGAGCAATAGATTGTGTAATACCGGAAGCTCTTGATACAGTCAATTTCCATCCGTTCAAGGGAAACATGGACAATGTAAAGCTAAAGGAACTGATTGAGGAGAATGGTCCGGAAAACGTTGGCATGGTGATAATAACAGTAACCAACAACAGTGCCGGAGGTCAGCCGGTTTCAATGGCAAACATCAGAGAGACCTCTGAAATAGCAAAATCATATGGTATTCCGGTTTGCATTGATGCAGCGAGATACGCGGAAAACTCATACTTTATAAAAATGAGGGAAGAAGGCTACAAGGATAAGTCCATAAAGGAAATCGCCCAGGAAATGTTCAGCTATGCCGACGTGTTTACAATGAGTGCCAAGAAGGATGCCATCATAAACATGGGTGGACTTATTGGAGTCAAGGATGACCCTGAACTTTACGAGATGGTTAAGGCAAGAACAATTCCTTATGAGGGCTTCATCTCATACGGAGGGCTTTCTGGTAGGGACATAGAGGCAATGGCAATAGGACTTCAGGAAGGAACAAACGTAGACTTCTTAAGATACAGAATTGGACAAATGGAATATTTGGCCGGAAAGCTGGATGAGGAAGGGATACCTTACCAGTCACCCGTTGGAGGACATGCAGTATTTCTGGACGCAAAGCAATTGCTGCCACATATCCCATATTATGAGTTCCCAGGTCAGGCACTGGCTATAGAGCTATATATCGAGGCGGGAATAAGAAGCTGTGACATCGGTTCATACATGATGGGCAACGATCCTGATACAGGTGAGCAGATTGAATCACAGTTTGAATTTACAAGACTTGCAGTGCCAAGAAGGGTGTACACCCAGTCTCACCTTGACGTAATAGTCGAGGCACTTAAGGAAATTAAGGCCAGGAAGGATCAGGTCAAGGGCTACGAGATAACATGGGAGCCCAAGGTCCTTAGACACTTCACAGCGAAGCTTAAGCCACTATAGGAGCAAAATGACAGGAGGATGAGAGTTCTCCTGTCCTATCTATGTTAGGGGGAAAGTCAATGAAAAAGAGCTGGATAATACTTATTGCAACATCATTGCTCCTGCTGGGAGGCTGTGGAGGAAGTGGTCTTCCTGAGGAGGACTATAACCTGGAGGTTCCAGAAGGTGAAATCAAGGGAACGCTGATGCTTCCTGAGGGAGAAGGTCCATTCAAGCTTGCTGTTATCCATCAGGGCTCCGGTCCAACCGATAGAAATGGAAATAGTGCAATCGCAGGGGATAACAATAGCCTTAAGATGGTTGCGGAAGACCTGGCCAAGGCTGGGATTGCATCCGTACGTTTTGACAAGCGGGGAATAGCAAAGTCCATGTCCCTGATCGAAAAGGAGGAGGACCTTGTATTTGAGGATTACATCAATGATATGATCATGTGGATTGAAAAGGTCGATCAGGACGAAAGATTCAGCGAAATCTATCTTATAGGTCACAGTGAGGGAGCATTGATCTCAGCAGCTGCTGCAGTGGAGAAGGATGTTGCAGGCTTCATTTCCCTGGCTGGGGTTGGGGAAAGGGCATCCGATACCTTGAGAAGGCAGCTGTCAGGACAGCCTGATGAAATAACAAATATGACTGATCAGATTATTTCAGAGCTTGAGCAGGGTAGGATGGTTGAAAATGTGCCAGATGCCCTACAATCATTGTTTAGGGATAGTATCCAGCCCTATCTTGTATCCTGGTTCAGATATGACCCCTCGGAAGTCTATGGAGAAATTACATCGCCGGTCCTTGTTGTCCAAGGTGATAATGATGTACAGGTCACTGTTAATGATGCAATGATTCTTTCCCAGGCCGCGGGCACCAAACCTGTTCTTGTACCTGGTATGAATCACATATTGAAGGATGCACCAAGGGACAGGGAGGGAAACCTGGAAACCTACAGCGATCCGGACCTTGAGCTTCATCCGGACCTTATGCCTGTCATAATTGATTTCATAAATGAATAGAAACGGAATAATGTTAATTAAATGATAATGTTTATCAATAACTCAGCTGGGTAGCTATATTAATAGAGAACATTAGATTAATATAGATAAAGGAGAGATTTTATGACTTTCAAATTACCCGGTTTAAACTACGGATACGACGCTCTTGAGCCTCATATCGATGCAAGGACAATGGAAATCCATTACACCAAGCATCACCAGGGATATGTGAACAACCTCAACAAGGCCATAGAAAATGAAAAGCAACTGCAGGAGATGACAATTGAAGAATTGATGGCCTCCCTGGACAAGGTTCCGGAAAATATCAGGACTGCAGTTAGAAACAACGGTGGAGGACACATAAACCACAGCCTCTTCTGGGATATAATGTCACCAAATGGAGGTGGGGAACCTGAAGGGGAGTTGATGGATAGGATCAAGGCTGATTTTGGAAGCTTTGATAATTTCAAGGATGAGTTCAAGAAGGCTGCCACAGGAAGATTTGGTAGTGGTTGGGCTTGGCTCGTAATTGACGGAGATAAGTTGAAGGTAACATCCACTCCAAACCAGGACAATCCGATTTCAGATGGATTGACGCCAATACTTGGTCTTGATGTGTGGGAGCATGCATACTACCTTAAATACCAGAACCTTAGAGGAGACTACATTGATGCATGGTTCAATGTGGTTGACTGGAAGAAGGTTGGAGACAAGCTTAAATAGGATGATGTAAGATACCAGCTCATATGAGCTGGTATCTCTAATGTAGGCCAAATTGTTCAGATTGTCTGTAAATGGCTGCTGTGATATAATGTAAGGGTCAAATACCAACAATGGATATGAAAAGAGATGATACCATGAAAATAAACCCGGGAAGAGTGATTGCCGGACTTGGCCGAAAGGCCAAGGAGTACTACAACAACCCAGAAAGGCTGAAGGAGCTCCTAGGCTCCGCAAATTTGATCATAAGGGATAACGAGCAGCTTTCTGACTTGATAGATGACATAGGAAAGCTCATATCCCTAGTGAGGGATTATGCCAAGAAAGACTACACAATGGTTTCAAAGGGAACAATAATTACTGTTATAGCTGGACTGATCTATCTGGTGAATCCAGTGGATATAGTGCCGGACTTTCTATTCGGTGGATTTCTGGACGATGCTGCAGTTATAGGCTACATTGTAAGCAAGCTCAAAGGAGAAATCCAAAGATACAGTGAATGGAAAAAATTACATTAGCATTCTGGAGGTAGACATGAAAAAGATTATAATATGGATGATGATGGCAATTCTTCTGCTGCCTTCCGTATCCACGGCACAGGTAGTAAGACCAGGCTCACCAAAACAGTTTTCCGTAGAGCTCGTTGAGGAGGAAAACCCATATTTTGTACTTAGGTGGAAGGATGAAGAGGCTACATTATCGCTTTTAAGCAACGAGAGCTACAGTGAAGACCTGTATGCTCAGGTTAACTTCTACATTAGGAACGAAGACTCAGTAGTGATGAGGGAGATGAATTTCAAATACAAGGATTTGTTAAGAGACCAGGATGGATTTACCAGAATCGACCTGGACCTATTGAAGCTGGGAATAGTTGAGGAACCTGTTAATGTAATGTTTTCATCCTACAACTTCAAGGTGAGGATTGGTCTTGCCCAAAGGGATATTCTGGGGAGCTACACCCTCTTTGGAGGCTACAGTCCAACGGTTACGGGTGGAAAGATTTATCCTTACAATTACGCATCTCCTTGGGCATTGCTGGAGCTGGACAAGGCTCATGAGTATGGCCTCATACCTGGTTGCATAAGCAACAATATGCGGGATGTGATTACCAGGGAGGAGTTTGCCCAGGTTATGGTAGCCTACTATGAAAGCAAGACAGGAGATATTATTGATCCATCAGGGCAACATTTTGTAGATACATCCAGCCAGGAGGTATTGAAGGCGGCTGCCTTGGGAATTATAAAGGGTTATGAGGATGGAACCTACAGGCCTGAGAATCCAATAACAAGGCAGGACATTGCTGTGGTCATAGGCAGAACCTTGCAGAAGGTTGACCCATCATTGAAGCTTTCATATGCACCGGTTGCCACAGAGAATGGAATAAGTGCCTATGCCTACGACAGTGTAATGTTCCTTGTCCATCATGGTATTCTTAAGGGAGACGAGAACAACAGTCTGAACCCCCATGAGCATACAACAAGGGAGCAGGCAGTGATTCTGACCACAAGAGCATACGAGTATTTTCAGTGATAACCAGGTCTGCCATCAGGCAGGCCTTTGAATATGTCAAATATGATTGAAAGTGAGGACATTGGATGTTTGAACAGAGTATCGGAGAATTGGCTGCATTGGCAACTGCATTCAGCTGGACCCTTGTGGGGATCTTTTTTGGGAAGGCCAGCAGCAAGATCGGGAGCTTGTCGGTCAACTTCATTAAGCTTGTTTTTGGATTTGCTTTTCTAACAGTGACTGCACTCATAACAAGGGGAGTACCTTTTCCCACAGATGCATCACTACATAATTGGACTTGGCTAACGGTTTCAGGAATAATTGGATTCTTTATAGGGGATTACTTTATGCTTAAGGCATATATAGAAGTAGGTGTGAGGATATCACTCCTGATGATGGCCACAAGTCCGCCCATGGCAGCTCTTCTTGGATATTTCCTGCTGGGTGAGAAGCTTTCCATATCTGGAGTAATTGGAATGATGGTAACAATAATGGGAATTGTGATTGTTGTCATGAGCAGGGACCGAAGTGGTCAGGGAGTAAGGATGAAGTATTCCCCTAGAGGCCTTTTCTTTGCATTCATGGGTGCCTTGGGTCAGGCAACCGGTTTGATTTTCAGCAAAATCGGACTTCTGGACTACAACACCTTTGCAGCCACCCAGATTAGGATAATAGCAGGCTTCATAAGCTTTGTGATCTTTGTCACCGTCATGGGGAGATGGGGGGAACTTAAGCTTGCCATAAAGGATAGGGAGGCAATTAAAAACACAATGCTTGGGTCATTTTTCGGGCCATTCCTGGGAGTGAGCATGTCACTTGTGGCCTTGAGATACACAACCGCTGGCATTGCGTCCACAATAACATCCATTACGCCAATTACCATAATTCCTTTTTCAATCTTCCTATTCAAGGAAAAGGTTAAGCCCTCTGAGATATTCGGTGCAATTGTTTCCGTTGCAGGGGTTGCCATACTGCTTTTACTGTAGTTAAAAAGGAGAGTTCAAAACGAACTCTCCCTAATTATTTTTTGGCCTTGTGGATTTGATCCCCATGAGTCCACCGAAAATCCCTAAAAGCAAGGAAAGGGAGATTGTGAATACAACAAGGGTTGTCATGTGTTTTGGAAAGCTTGGTAAAACAATGAATGGAAGGCTGCCAGTAAGCTGACCGTAGAGATATCTGGTTGAAAAATATGTCATGGCAAGTGATATCAGACCAGCAAGTAGTGATGTCAGTATTCCATTAACCAGAAAGGGTCTGTATATGAACCCGTCTGGAGCTCCCAATAGCTTGAGGGTTCCGATTGAATCCCTGTTTAGGTAAACCCCTTGCCTGATTAGATGAGAGGTGATAACCAGGGTGGCAATTGAAACAGAAACAAGTATGAACAGTCCTATAACCCTAATGATGCTGGATATTTCCTGTAGCTTTTGTAGAACCTCCTTGTTGTCCCTTACAAACTCAACACCATCCAATGAGGCGGCCATTTCCGAAATCTCATCAGCAGATTCCAGATCTATTGCAACATCAAGGTAAGGACTGAATGGATTATGGTCAAACAGGTCTACAATTCTTGAGTCACTTCCAAGTACCTGTGTCATCTCATCCTTTGCAGTCAACTCATCCACAGGGACAACATCATTTACTCCTGGGATTGAACGCAGATCCTCAACCAAACCTTCAACATCTGCATTCTCCATATAGTAGATGCTAATTTCAGCCTGTTCTTCAATCTGTGTAATCATGAAGCTTGAAGAAAGACCCAATGAAAATACAAGGGCAAGTATGAAGAAGATGAATGCAAGGCTGAGGACAGACAAAAGATTTGATGAGATATCTCTTTTTACAAGTGTCTTTACCTCTTTTAGGTAGTAACCAATGTTATTATGAAGAAATTCCATGTGGCACCTCCTTGAGGGTCATTTTTCCATCATCAACCTGTATGTGGATGCAATTCTCTTCATCGTGGATAAGGTGGGTTGCATGTGTTGTAATTATAACTGTTGTATCAGGGCTACGGAAGGACTTGAGAAGATCAAGTATGATCAAGGAGTTCTTCTTGTCCAGGTTACCGGTAGGTTCATCCGCTATTATAAGCTTGGGATTCCTGGCAACTGACCTTGCGATGGCAACCCTTTGTCTTTCTCCATATGAAAGGTTTTCCACTGAAGAGTGCACCTTGTGGGATAGTCCAACCTTCTCCAGGGATTTAAGGGCTCTTTCGTACATGTCTTCCTTCCTGATGGGGAGGAATCTCATGCCGACAATAACATTCTCACTGACTGTTCTTCCGTCAAGAAGCTTGAAATCCTGAAATACAGGACCAATTTGCTGCCGTAGTTTCCTAAGCTCCCTATCTGAAATCTTGTCCATGGAACTTCCAAGGACAAAGAGCTCGCCGGAAGAGGGTCTTTCCATACCAAGTAACAGCTTGATGAAGCTGGTCTTTCCAGAGCCGCTCTGCCCGGTTATATAGACTATTTCACCTGGGGGAATATTTATGTTTACATCCTCAAGACCGTAGGTACCATCCTTGTATCTGAGGCTTAGGTTTTTTGCAATAATCATGATAGTCCTCCTTTAGAATAGAGATGGTCGGATTTGAAGATTCATATATCCGTCCTGAAGATCAATTGAACGTATTGTGTTGTTTCCAAGAAGCTTCTCGAATTTAAGGTCAAGATAGCCGAAGTCAAAAAGGTCCATAACTGCTGATTCCTCCAGTGCTAGACCCATATATTCACCATCGGTGATTTCAAACCTCAGTGTCTTGTTATCCAGTATGATCAGATTCCCCCTTATGTTCAGGTTAAGGTCCGGCATCACCAGACGAACATGGTCTTCATGGAACAATAGCTTTGCTGGTGTTGGGTAATCTTTTTTTGATAATTCATCATTAAGCTCTTCATCAAAGATTCTGCCGCTTATTCCAGTAAGGCTGATCCTCACGTTAAGCATTGATTCGGGAAGCTGACCACTCTCTACAGTATCGGTTATTCCCTGAATGGTCTGAAGGAAAATCGGCTTTACCTGGTCCCACGAATCATTCAGACCCGAGAGATAGCCTTCATATCTTTCCTTTTCTTCCTGCAGGTTCTGAAGACTGTCTTGGAGGCGCTGTATTGTAGCTGTTTTATCTTCTATGGTTTTAAGAAGCTGAACCCTGCGTTCCTGAATTATTTCAAGGGTTTCATCCAGCTCCAGCTTTATGCTTACAAGTTCTTCCTTTTCGTTTTCCAAGGTCACCAATAGTTCATTTGTATTCCTGGAAAGGTCCCGGATACTGTTGATTCTCTTGATCAGGGTGTTGAGGCTATCTGAGCTTAGAATAAGCTGAAGATTTGAAAGAGGTCCCTTACGCTGGTAGGATTTCAAGACATCCTCCATGACATCAAGATTATTGTTATATGACTGCTCAAGTCCAGAAATTTCATCCTCGATATTACCAATCTTTTTTTCTAGGTCTTCTATTTCCAATTCTGTTCTTTCCTGCTTGATTTCAAGCTCCCGAACCTCCTGCTGTATAAGGAAGAGGGATTCAAGAATCTGGATTTCCTCTTCACTGAGCTGGGAAATAGTGGTATTGATTTCACCCATGGATTGGTTCGGATCAACAAGCTGTCCAAAGGAATATGTAAATAAGGTTGCAAATATAAGTAGAATTATAAATCCGGATTTTCTTTTCAAAAAATTCACCTCATATCCTTTATACATTTTTGTGACGATTATGTCAATGGATTTGGGCATGGATAAGGCCTGGCTATTAACCAGGCCTGTTTTCTAATCCAGTGTATGGACAAAAAGTCCACTTCTAAGCTTAGGTTCAAACCACGTGGATTTAGGGGGCATAACCTCTCCTGCATCAGCAATGGCCATCAGATCATCGATGCTTGTGGGATACATTGAAAATGCAACCCTCATACCGTTAAGAACCCTTTCCTCAAGCTCCGCCAAGCCTCTGATTCCTCCTACAAAATCGATTCTTTCGTCAACCCTTGGATCCATAATTCCAAGAAGAGGGGTAAGGACGTTCTTCTGAAGAATTGATACATCCAGTCTGTCCACAGGTGAGTTTTCGTCAAATGTGCCATCCTTGGCTCTTAGGATATACCAGTTGTCATCAAGGAACATCCCGAAGGTGTGCTTCTCAGTTGGCTTGTACTGTCCTTCACCATCATATTTTTCAACATCAAACTTTTCCTTCAAAAGCTCGATGAACTCTGCCGTGGAGTACTCATTAAGGTCCCTTACAACACGGTTGTAGTCCATGATATACAGGTCCTCATCAGGGAAGAGTACTGAAAGGAAAAAGTTGAATTCCTCTGTACCATCGTAATCAGGGAACTGCTCCCTACGCTTAAGGCCAACCTTGACGGCGGAAGCTGTCCTGTGGTGACCATCAGCTATATAGAGGTAGTCCACTGAACCGAATAGGGCAACAAGCTTTTCTATAACAGACTTGTCATCTATTTTCCATATTGTGTGTGTTATTTCATCATCTGAAGTGAAGTCATAGATTGGATTCTTTTCCTTCATCCAACTGTTAATAATCTTGCTGACTTCATCATTCTTCCTGTAGGTAAGGAAGATTGGACCAGTGTTTGCATTTGTATAATCCACATGGTTTATTCTGTCCTCTTCCTTATCTGCTCTTGTAAACTCATGTTTTTTGATTATATCGTTTATATAGTCATCTATGGAGGTGGTTCCAACAAGTCCAACCTGCGGTCTACCGTCCATGATTTGTTTGTAGATGTATAAGCTGTCTTCTTTATCCTGGATGAAAACCCCATCCTTTATCATCTGATAGAGGTTGTCTCTTGCTTTTTCATATACCTTCTCATCGTGTATATCAATATCCTCCGGTAGATCCACCTCTGACTTATCAACATGCAGGAAGGAATGGGGATTCCCCTTTACAACCTCTCTTGCCTCCTGGCTGTTCATAACATCATAGGGCAGAGCTGCCACCTTGTCAGCTAGCTCCGGAGCTGGTCTGTGTGCTTTGAATGGTTTCAATACGGCCATTTGCATACCTCCTTAAAGACTCTTAATAACCTCAACTACTTCCTCGCCGATTCTCATCTGAGCTTCACCTGTAGATCCACCGATATGTGGAGTTACTGAAACATTGGGATGATTCAGGAGATCATTGTTCTTGGCAGGTTCAACTTCAAACACATCAATCCCGGCTCCTGAAATCTTTCCTGAATTAAGTGCATCAAGAAGGGCAGCCTCGTCAACTACTCCACCTCTTGCACAATTTATAAGATACGCTCCGTCCTTCATTAGCGCAATTTTTTCAGCATCTATCAAGGCTTTCCCATCCTTCATTGCTGGGGTGTGGATCGAAACAAAATCAGCTTTCTTAAGGAGCTCATCCAACTCCATATAGGTGTATTGAGGATAGTCATCCTTTGGCCCGCTTCTGTTGGTGTATATTATGTTCATTCCCAAAGCACTTGCCTTTTTGGCAAGCTCAAGGGAAATCCTTCCAAAGCCAACCAGTCCGAGGGTCTTGCCTGCAAGCTCGATTCCCTTGTATTTCTTTTTGTTCCATTCGCCATTACGCATAGTCACATTTGAGATCCCTACAAAGCGAGCAAGTGAAAGCATATGGCCAAGAACTAGCTCAGCAACCGATGCACTGCTTGAGTTTGGGGTGTTTCTAACCTTGATTCCCTTCTCTTCAGCATATTTCACATCGATATTGTCAACTCCAACGCCTGCCCTTATTATCAGCTTTAGCCTTCCACCTTCTGCCGCAGCATCAATAATTGGCGCTCTAACCTTTGTGGCTGATCTTACAACTACAACATCGTAATTCTTTAGGGCTTCCTTCAACTCCTCAGGCTCGTAGAACTGCTCGTGCACCTCATGACCCAGCGCTTCAAGTTCCTTGACGGCGGATTTATCCAGTCCGTCGGTGGCTAATATCTTTAACATTTAATCACCTCTCTAAAGTCCTAGAATATCATCAATATTTGAAAGTAGATCCTTGACATCATCCATGGTGTAATCAGCCATGTGTGAAATCCTGAATGTAAGATTCTTAAGGTCTCCGTAACCGTTCGATATCATAAATCCTCTGTTGGCAAGCTCCTTGTTAAGGTCGCCTACATTGATCTCTCTGGTGTTCTTGATTGTGGTGAGTGTTTGAGAAAGATATTTTTCATCCTTTACAAGTAGGTCAAAATTCTTTCTAGCCCAGGCTCTGACATATTCAGCCATTTCCTTGTGTCTTGCAAACCTGTTTTCCAGACCTTCTTCAAGAATCCTGTCCAATTGGTAATCAAGCGCAAACATATGGGATAGGGAAGGGGTGGACGGATATTGATGGTCCTTTTTCTTAACAGTGTCATATAGTGAGACGATGTCCAGATACAAGCCTCTGTTCTGAACCTGACGCCCAGCCTCAATGGCTCTTTCAGAAACTGAACAGATTGCCATTCCTGCAGGCAATCCAAGTGCCTTTTGAGTTGATGTTATTACAACATCCATTCCCCAGGCATCCGTATCAATCTTTACTCCTCCCATTGAGCTAACCGTATCCACAAGGTAGAGAACATCAGGATATTTTTCTTTTAACAATGCTCCGATTTCCTCTGTAGGGTTCATAACGCCCGTGGAGGTTTCGTTATGTGTCACAGTAATCACATCGTACTTGCCTGTAGCAAGAGCTTCATCCACCATTTGAACGGTTGTCGGCTCCCCAGGCTCTGATTTGAACAGGTCAGCAGGTACATTGTTTGAGGTTGCCATCTTGTACCATCTGTCCCCAAAGGCTCCAACTGAGAAACAAGCAGCCCTCTTTCTTGTGAAGGACCTTACAGCCCCTTCCATGAGTCCGCTTCCTGAACTGGTTGAAAGCAGTATCTGATTTTCAGTATAAAAGACCTTCTGAAGTTTCTCTGAGATACCTCTCTGAAGGTCTGAAGCCTCCTTTGTACGGTGGCCTATCTGCGGTGTTGCCATCTTCTCCAGTACATCTGGCAGGACATCAACAGGTCCTGGTATAAATAATTTTTTGTGCATAGCATTACCTCCTTATTTGGTCTTGTGTTAGTATTACCCTAAAACAGCATCAAATATACGCATCATGGCAAAAAAATCCGTTAACTGCCGCTTTTCACCTCCACTGACACTGTGATAAGATAGGGGTAGGTTATTAATAAGGGAAAAGTGGTGAAATTGATGATAAAATTGGTTGTGGGTGGAGCAAGAAGTGGCAAGAGCTCCTTTGCCGAAAAACAGTTCATTAATAAGGAAGATGTAGTCTACATGGCAACCTCCAGGGTTGAAGATGAAGAAATGAAGGACAGGGTTGAACATCACAAAAAGACTAGACCAGAAGGCTGGAGAACCTTTGAGGGAAGTTACGGCCTGGTGCAGGCAGTGGGTGATGAAGAAAACTACCTGCTGGATTGCCTGACGGTTCTGACCTCAAATATAATGTTTGATATGACATATGAGTCAGGGAGAACCGTCCCCATTGACTCAGACCTTCAGAAGAGAGTGGAGGACAGGATATTTGAAGAGGTTTCCAACTTGATTGAAACTGTAAATGGGAAAGGATTTAACCTCATAATTGTAACCAATGAGGTAGGCTATTCCCTCGTGCCTGAGAGTCACATAGGAAGGGTATTCAGGGACATTCAGGGGAGACTCAACCAAAGGGTTGCCGAGCTGGCTGATGAGGTATATCTGGTGAGCTGTGGTATCCCAGTGAGGATAAAATAATGGATGGGTTGATACTTGCATTGCAGTTTTTCACAAGAATACCAATAAAAAAAGAGGTTTCCTTCCAGGGTGAAAATATTGGAAGAAGTCTATTCTTTCTTCCAATTATCGGTCTTGCCATGGGGGGCCTTGCAGGGGTTCCAGTTTTATTTTTAAGTGAATACAGCAAGGGGATTTCCGCTCTCCTATCAGTTCTGATCCTTGCAATCCTGACAGGTGGGCTTCATCTGGACGGTCTGGCGGACACCTTTGACGGGTTTCTTTCAGGGAGGGAAAAGGATCGTGTCATGGAGATAATGAAGGACAGTACCCTGGGAGCCTTTGGTGCAGTGGCTCTAATCTTTCTCATAGCCTCAAAGCTTGTGGCAGTCCATGAACTACCGGTAGAATACTGGGTTGGCATACCCTTATCCCTTGCCAATGCAAGACTGGTGGCCGGTTATGTAATATCAACAAAGAAAAATGCAAGAAAGGAAGGTCTGGGAGCCTTATTCAAGTCCTCCGCCGCTGGGAAAAATGTGCTACTGTCTGGGTTGGTATTGATTGGAGTAATTCTGTTTATTAATCCGATATTTCTGATCCCTCTAGCGGGTAGTTTTATCATGGGAGAGCTTATTGTTTTTTGGTCGTACAGGAAAATCGGTGGAATGACAGGGGATGTTTACGGAGCAGTGATAGAGCTTTGCGAGGTGGCTTCTTTAATAATATTTTGGGGAGTGACAATATGGATATAATATTTGTTAGACATGGGGAATCCCATGATAATGTGGAGAAGAGATTCAGCAGGGACTTTATAACCCTTACGGAAAGAGGTGTACAGCAGATAAGGGACGCCAGGGAGAACCTTGCCGTATATGATTTTAACAAGGTATATGTAAGTCCATTGGAAAGGACTCTACAGACACTGTCACATCTGGGTCTAGAGGGAGAGGTGGATGACAGGGTAAGGGAGATGAACTTTGGGATCTTCACAGGACTCACCTTCAAAGAGTACCAGGACAAGTACCCCAAGGAGACCAGAATGTGGATGGAGGATTCACTGAATTACACAATACCGGAGGGAGAAAGCATAGTTGATACCTACAAAAGGGTTGAAAGCTTTATGGAGGATATGCTCCAAAGAAACGAAAACGCCTTGGTTGTAACCCATGAGGGAATCATCAGGCTTGCCTGCAGCTGGGTGATAGGTAGTCCTGAACACTTCTATAGATTCAGGGCGGACAATGGTAGCGCTACAGTTATTTCAGCTGACATCAACTACAGGTTCATAAAGCAGCTTAACCACAGATAGGAGGAGCATATGAACAGAAGAATCGTTAATTGTATCAGTACAATCAAGGAGTTGGATGTTGAAGAACTAAACCGGTCTGGATGCGGGGTAGAGCTGCAGGATTTTGTGGAGCCAAATCTCTCCAAGGAGGATGTGGAGATGCTCATTGACGGCTACAAAAATCGGCTTGCGCAGGTCAAGGGCATTAAATCATTGCACGGACCCTTTCTCGACCTGAAGCCTGCAAGTCCTGACAAGGAAATCAGAAGGGTCAGTCAGATAAAGTACAGGAGGACCCTTGAGATTGCACATGAGCTGGACGTTCAGTTTGTGGTGTTTCACAGCCAGATTAATCCATACCTGAATCAGTTCTTCCTGAGGGAACTGAACAACAAACAGGCGGCTGCTTTCTGGAGGGCATTGATGGATGTGACTCCCTATAAGGGAGAGGTGGTCATTGAGAACGTGTTTGAAGAATCTCCCTACATGTTGAGGGAACTTGTGGATGCAATCGACCATGACAACATATCCATAAACCTTGATATAGGTCACTCAAATCTTGGGTATGCACCACTCAGTGAGTGGATACATGTACTTGGTGATAAGTTGACCTATATGCATATACATGGAAACAGTGGCTTTGAAGACCAGCATATTGTACCATCCGATGAAAAACTGACAAGCCTTCTGGAGATTTTGGATAAGGATGGTCTAGACCCTGTACTGGCTCTGGAATACAAGATAGCAAACATATCAGAAGAGGTTCAGAGATATAGAAGAAAGATATGCAAATAAAATTATTTTAGTTTTCAAGATATCCTTTGATTGTCGACAATCTTGATGCTATAGTGATTTTAGTGATCCGCTGAGGTGTTTGATTATCGAGAGGAGTTAACAATGAGTGCAACAGTTCAAAATTACATGAAAAGCAGACAAAATCTCAGCAAGATAGTTGTTGATTACATCAAGGAATCAATTTTGGCAGGCTTGTACAAGGAAGGGGACCACATCCTGGAAACTGAGGTTGCAAACACTCTGGGTATAAGCAGGGCTCCCGTCAGGGAAGCCATAAAGGAGCTCGAGAAGGAAGGAATAGTCCAGACCTTGCCAAGGAGAGGAACCTTTGTAACAAAATTCAGCCTGGAGGATATCAAGGAAGTTTTTGAAATCAGGATGCTATTGGAAAACAACATATTCAAGATTCTGATATATGAAGACAAACTGTCAGAGGAGGATTTTATAAGACTGGAGAGCCTGGTTCACGATATGGAAGGGATAGCCGGTTCAAGTGCTGATGATATGGAGAAGTCCATCAAACTCAATCTTAAGGATATGGAATTCCACAGATACTTGTGGAACAAATCCGAAAGTAAGAGAAGGGTTCAAATCCTGGAGCAGATATTTTTTCAATTGAGGATGGCCATGCTGTATGATACAAACGAAACTGGAGATCTCTCCAGGACAGCCACAGACCATTACGAAATCATAGAAGCTTTGAAGGGTAAGGATATTAATAAATGCAAAGAGGCTTTACAGAAGCATATAATAACCTATAAGGATGCTTTCGTTCAGGATTAGATTCACAAATTGAAGGAAGCATCTTTAAAAACCACATTAATTGTCGACAATAGACAAAAAATCAAGGAGGCAAGTTATGGAAAAGATACTCGCTTTTTCAGTCCAAGAGTTCAAGCAAAGGCTGGAAAAGACAAAAAGAAGCATGGAGAAGCAGGGTATTGAAGTATTGGTGGTAACTGATCCAGCAAATATGAATTACTTGACTGGTTTTGATGGATGGTCATTCTACGTTCATCAATGTGTAGTAGTAATGATTGACCAGGAGGAGCCCTTCTGGGTGGGTAGAGGTCAGGATTCAAACGCCGCAAGATTGACCTCCTATCTAAGTGAAGGAAACATTTATCCATACACTGATGATTATGTACAGTCACTGGTTAAGCATCCTATGGACTTCGTTGCAGACATCCTGAAGGAAAAGGGATACGACAAGAAGGTTGTTGGTACAGAGATGGATACCTATTACTATACAGCCAAGTGTCAGGAGAGTCTCCAAGGCAATCTTCCAAATTGTAAATTTGTCGATGCCACAAGTTTGGTAAACTGGGTCAAGCTTATAAAGTCCGACCTGGAGATTGAATACATAAAGAAGGCGGCTGTAATTGCGGAAAAGACCATGGATGCAGCATTCAACTCAATTGGCATTGGAGTGAGACAAAACGAGGCGGCAGCTAATGTGTACCATGCTCAAATCTACGGAACAAAAGAGTATGGTGGAGATTACACTTCAATAGCACCGCTGATGCCTGCAGGCATAAGAACCTCAACTCCACATCTTAGCTGGACAGATGAGCCCTATAGGAATGGTGATACGATATTGGTTGAAATTGCTGGAAACTATAAGAGATATCATTGCCCCCTTTCAAGGACCATAATACTCGGGGATGCACCACAGAAGGTAAAGGATCTGGCTTCAGTTGTGGTACAGGGCATTGAAGACACTCTTGGAGTTATAAAGCCTGGGATCACCTGTGAAGATATTGAGAGGACTTGGGCTAAGAGCATAGCAAGGAGCGGATTCATAAAGGACTCAAGAGTTGGATATTCCTTTGGACTTAACTACCCACCTGACTGGGGTGAGCATACAGTGAGCATAAGACCAGGTGACAAGACAGTCCTTGAGCCAAATATGACATTGCATTTCATGCCTGGCATATGGCTTGATGATTGTGGAGTGGACATAAGCGAGCCCATTAGGATTACAGAGGATGGTGTTGAGCTTTTGACCAGGTATCCAAGAAAGCTCCTTGAGAAATAGGTGATTTGGTTGTTTTTCCATAAAGGCAGTGCAAAATAATTAAAAAATTTTACAGGAGGCGAAAAATGTACAATAAATTTCCAAACGGTAATATTTTAAATGTTGATTTGAATGAAGGGAAAGTGAGTAGGGAAGTATTGCCTGGAGAAATCTATAGGTTGTATCCAGGCGGATCGTCCTTGGGACTGTATCTTGCCATGAGGGATATGAAGCCAGGAATAGACCCCTTGAGTGAAGAGAATAACTTGGTGTTTTCAGTGTCGGCCTTGACAGGTCTACCCATAAGTGGAATAAGCAGAGTGAATGTGACTGCCAAAAGCCCATTGACAGGTGGCATGGGCGATAGCCAGGCAGGTGGATTCTTTCCGGTACATATTAAAGCGAATGGCCTTGATGCAATTGTTGTAAAAGGTAAGGCAGACAAGCCTCTGTACATTTTCATTGACGGGGAGGATGTACAACTTAAGGATGCATCATTAATTTGGGGAAAGGTAACTGGAGAGGCTGAAAAGCTAATAAGAGAGGACCTGGGTAGAGATGATGTGGAAATCGCCCAGATAGGACCAGGGGGAGAGAATCTTGTAAACTACGCATGCATAATAAACATGTGCAACAGGGCAAATGGTAGAAATGGTATGGGTGCTGTAATGGGTTCCAAGAACCTAAAGGCAATAGTGGTTGCAAAGGGCAAGTCCCAGAAACCGGTTGATCCTGATGGATTTTTCAGCCTTTCCAAGAGCGTCATGCAAAGGCTTGAAGAGAATGGTTCTGTAGCTGGCCTTGGAAAATTCGGAACGGATGGAGACCTTGAGGGCTTCAGTGAAGAGGGATTTCTACCCACCAATAACTGGACAACAGGATATTTCCCTGAAGGAGCTAAAAATATAACCGGTGAGACCATGTATGACACGATACTCAAGGAAAGGGATACCTGCTATTCCTGCGCAGTCAGATGCAAGAGGGTTGTGGAAGTGCCCGGTATGGTTGATCCCCTGTATGGTGGACCTGAGTATGAGACGGCAGCCACCTTCGGTTCATATTGTGGAGTGACAAGCCTGGAATACGTATCCCTGGCTAATCAGATGTGCAACATGTACGGTCTTGACACAATTTCATGTGGAGCAACAATAGCCTTTGCAATGGAGGCATATGAAAAGGGCCTTATAGACAAGGCTGTTACTGATGGCATAGATCTAAGGTTTGGAAATGGAGAGGCTCTGCCTGTACTAATTGAGAGAATCGCAAAGAAGGAAGGGTTTGGCAAGCTATTGGCCCAAGGAAGCTACAGATATGCCCAAACCCTGGGAGAAGAAGCCCTTGACCTTACAGTTACAGTTAAAAAGCAGGAGCTTCCTGCCCACATGCCTCAGTACAAGCCGGCAGTTGGTCTTGTGTATGCAGTGAATCCATTTGGTGCAGACCATCAGTCAAGTGAGCACGATCCCTTCCTTGTAATGCCTGAAGACAGCATGGAAAGAAGAAGACTGGCTCAGTTGGGAATCCAAAAGGGTTATGAGGATCCATTCACAATGGACGATGACAAGGTTAGGTTTGCATGGGACACCCAAAAATATTTCTCAACACTGGATACCCTTTGCCTTTGCCAATTTGTGTGGGGTCCTTCCTGGGAGCTGTACGGCCCTGATGAAATGGTTGAACTGTGCAAAACAGGTATAGGCTGGGAAACTTCACTTTATGAGCTTATGCAGGTGGGCGAAAGACGAATCAATATGATGAGAGCCTTTAACGCCAAGGAAGGATTTACAAAGGAAGATGACCTTCTGCCAAAGAAAATATTCACTCCACTAAAGGGTGGACCCACAGATGGCGTGGTTCTGGATAGGGAATCCCACGAATACGCCAAGGGTCTATACTACGACTTGGCTGGCTGGGACAAGGAAAATGGGAATCCAACTGAGTCAACCCTTAAGAAATTGTCCCTCCAGTGGATGCTATAATTTGGAAACCTGCCTATGGAAATCACATGCAACAACAAAACAATGGAAATTGAAGAAAAGACCACATTATCAGATCTTCTAAGAACACTTGGATATAGGAATACTGTAGCGGTTTTCATCAATGGGAAGCAGTTGCTGTCATCCCAAATGGAGGGCTATGTAATCCATGAAAAAGATAACATCAGGATTATTAGGATACTTGGTGGTGGTTAATATAAGGAGGAAAAATATGTTGAAATCAACCCGAGAAATTGATAACATGCTCAAAAGGCATGATTCCTACAGAAATGGATGCTTGAATCTCATTGCATCAGAAAACTTTGCAAGTGAAAAGGTGAGAAGCTATCTAACCTGTGATTTTGGAAACAGGTATGGCTGCTACTCAACCATGGATCCTGCTGAAAGGGAGTACACGGGCAATAAGTTCATACACGAGTTTGAAATGGAAACCCATGAACTGGTAAAGGAGATATTCAAGGCGAAATACACCGACCTAAGACCCATAGGTGGACACATGGCCGGAATGTCAGTTGTCTTGGCCCTCCTTGAGCCAGGAGACCTTGTTATAGAAGTAAGCCTATCAGACTGGGGACATGGTCTGGTTGGGCCCATGTGCCAGGTAAGACAGTTTGATGAGACAATCAATGTTGAATATATGGCTTTTGATGAAAATAGGGCAGTTGACACAGAGAAGCTGATAGAGCAGGCCAAAAGGCTAAAGCCGAAGATGATAATATTCGGTGGCTCAGGAACCCTATTCCCAGAGCCTGTCAGAGAACTCAGGGCACTTGCGGATGAGCTTGGCTTCCATATTGCATATGACGCATCTCATGTAACGGGACTGATTGCCTCTGGCATCTTCCCAAATCCACTTGAAGAGGGAGCGGACATTATGTTTGGCAGTACTCATAAGTCCTTCCCAGGACCGCAAGGTGGCTTCGTGGTCTCAAATGACAAGGAGTTGATGATTAAGGTGGGTAATACACTTTCTCCATCTCTTGTGACCAGCCATCACCTCAACAGATTACCAGCATTGGCAGCTTCAATACTTGAAATGAAGGAGTTCGGCGATGAATACGGAAAGCAGGTGGTCAGAAATTCAAAAGCCCTTGCGAAAGCCTTGGCCAAGAGGGGATTCAAGGTACTGGGAGAAGGAAAGGGCTTCACTGAAAGCCATCTGCTGCTTGTTGACATAGGGGAGTATGTTGACTTTGCACCTGCCAAGTTCCTGGAAAAGGCCAATATACTATGCTCAGATGATTTCTCCGGAAATAGCCCTGAAGTAAGAATTGGTACACCAGAATCAACAAGAAGAGGTATGAAGGAAGAAAACATGGAGGATATTGCAGAGTTCTTCAAGCGACTGATTAT
>Ga0224486_100244_pt1 | contig 22378 bp, 18 predicted proteins | sample TexhydDE_CT_test_FD_172013 | JGI IMG/M metagenome (GOLD analysis project Ga0224486, IMG submission 172013) | Fracking water microbial communities from deep shales in Oklahoma, United States - hydraulically fractured wells DE_CT_test ... | reverse complement strand
TCTACTTTCAGCGTGAAGCTGAAGAAATTCCATTACAGTAAGGTCCATTACAAAGTTCATGTTCTGGGAAAGCTGGGCTACAAGCTTATTGTTGGATGAAAACCTCCATTTCTTGTCTGGAAGCTCATCGTTTATCAGTATGCTCCTTCCCGTTGGTGTATCCTTCTGGGCGGTCCACTCGATGTCGGCCAGAAGTCTTGATTTCCCCGCTCCAGTTGGACCGACGATTGAAATTATCTGCGAGGTCTTGATGGTAAGCTCATCGAAGCCCTCTGGAATGCCTGATTTATCGAAGCCTGGGAGGATTGTCAGGGACCTGACTCCAAGCTCCTCATTGATTCCCAGAAATTCCTTCATCTGATTTATGAAAACCTCAAGGTTTTCAGCGAGCTCCTCCTTGTCCATGGCCAGGTCCTCAACCTCTTCATGGGAGAAGCCATCCAGGAATTCCTGAAAGGTCTTGTCCTTGTGATCTTCAATGTCCAGTTTGTTTTCAACAAAGTAGCTCATTGCAAAGGGATATTTCTCTAGTATCTGGTCTATTGTCAATTTATTCATCCATATCACCCAGTTCAATCTTTCTCACATTGCCCATCTGGAAAGCATCCCCTATTCTGGTTTCACCTAGACAGTAGGAGCAAAGTGCAGATGGCATGGGATATCTTAGTTCCATTCCTGTCACTGTCTCCAGATTATCATCCTCCTCATAGAGAAGGGTACTCAATTCAAAGGCTCCCTGGCCGGTGAGCCCGTTAATGTGCATTGTAATGGCCTTTGGGTTTACGGAATTGACCTTTGATGCAAATACCTCCCTTTCAGCCTGGGACACAATGTCACCCTTGGTTATCACGACAATATCAGCAGCCTTGAGCATGGGTCCTATCTTCTTGGGTGTGTTTATTCCTGAAAGGTTGTCAATTACACATACTCCCTTTATGGATTTGATGTAGGGTGAACACCTGTTGCAAAGTCCTGCGGATTCTGTTATGAGCAGGTCCAGGCCTGCTTTTCTACCCCATTGGACAACCTCTTCAATATTTGAGGCAAAGTAGTGGTCTGGGCAAAGTGCTCCTGAAAGTCCCTTCTTGACTGGTATTCCTGCCTTCTCATAAAGGATGTCGTCATCCGTACTAAGGCAGTCAAACTTCACAACACCCACATGAAGGTCTCTTTTTCTCATTGCTTCAATTGTCTTCAGAATAATGCTGGTCTTCCCCGATGAGGGAGGTCCAGAAAATATCACTAGATTCATCTATTTTACACCTGCTTCCTCATTGAAGATATTCATCAGTTCCCTTATCAAGGCTCCCAAATCCGGATGACTGTTGATGTAGTCCCAACCGATCCACATGAAGCCCTGGTCCTCTGTAAGTCCGTTTTCCACCTCGGGGTGGGTGGAAGGGAACTTTCCACTGGTAGCCAGCATCTGACCAACTTCCCTTGACATGAAGTAGTCCACAAGAGGCTTGACCTTATCCCTCTTGTCCTTCTTTGAAAGAAGGAATATTGGGCTAATGACTGCACCCTCCCTGGGCCATACAGGCTTCAGTGGACTCTCTTCCCTGACCATTTTGGCAAAGAGATAGGGCATAACAGTAACTGTAGGTATTCCAGATGAAGTGTTCCTCACATTTGATTTTACCATCTCAGCAGGGGTCATGCTTCTCATGTGGGCCCTTCCAAGCCTTCTTATGCCTTCCTCTCCAAACTCCTTGTGAATGCTCAAGAGTAGTGCGTTGAAAAGGTCAAAATCGTTAAGTGGGAGTGATATTGAGTTTTCAAACTCCCCACTAAGAAGGTCTTCCCATGACAGGGGCATCTTGCGTCCGTTAAGCTCCTCTGTATTTACCAAAAATACTGCCGGTACAACGGCAAGTGTCGTGTACTGACCCTTGGGATCCTTCAGGGAGATCCTTTCATTGTCAAAATCCCTGTTCAGGCTTTCAAAGCCTGACATGTCCTGGAAAACTCCCCGGGACTTGAACTTCCCCATAAGCTTCTCGTCAAAGAAAAGATCAAAGCCTGCTGACATGAAAAGGTCAGCAATATCGTCAGGGGTAGCTTTTTCCATCTCATCCCTGATCCAGTCAACACCAATGTTGGCGGCCTTAAGCTCATAATCGATCTTGTAGTCAAGATCCTTTTCGTGGTCCTGGAGCCACTTTGTGAAGCTTTCCATCAGGGGAATCCTTACTGGGCAGGGGAGTACGCCTAAAATGTTGACTTCCCCTTCACCATTTTCCCTGGTCTGGTTCAGGGTGGCATCAACAGAGCCCCTGGTCTGTTCAATTACATCCACCAACTTCTGCTCAAAAAGCTGAAGGTTTACCTTCTTGCTCTTGCAGGCTGTTTCAAGGTTGATGGTCTTACCCATTACCTTTCGCATGGCCTCGTTCTTAAGGTGTTCAAAGCCGTTTGCAGCAAATACATCAAGGGTCTCAGGGTACCTTTCAGTTATATCGTATACCTTCTCCTTGGGATCAAAGTATCTGTTCATATATGTTAACCTCCTTATTCTCTCAATCCATTCTATACTAATACATACCATATATTCAGTAACAAATGTTACGTTTTTTATTTTTTACCATAAATTGATTGTTATGTACAAAATGTATCATTCTCTTGGTACTTATGGGGGAACTTGGGTATATAACTATCCAGATGACCTGAAGGTCGTTTATGATAAAAATGGATGTGAGTAAATGAACCTGCTGCTGGATAAATTCAAGGAAGTTTCCTTATCGGTACTTCCAATAACCATAATAGTAATATTGCTGAATTTCACACTTACTCCCTTGGAAGGCACAATGCTCATAACCTTCGTTATGGGCGCTTTCCTTATTGTGGTGGGCCTTACCCTGTTTCTCATAGGGGTGGATATTGGTATCGCTCCTCTTGGCAGACTGCTGGGTGCAACCCTTTCAGCCTCCAACAAGGTGTTTCTTGTTGTATTGGCAGGACTGGTCCTGGGATTTCTGATCTCAATAGCTGAGCCTGGTCTGATGGTGTTGGCAAATCAGGTGGATGCAGTTACGGATGGAGTCATATCAAGCATCACACTATTGGTGGTTGTTTCCCTTGGCCTTGCCGTCATGGTTGCCCTAGGTATGCTGAGGATTGTCTACAACATACCCCTATATAGGGTATTGACTGTTCTTTACGGAATAACATTTGTTCTGGCAATCTTCACGCCTTCACAGCTCTTGACTATAGCCTTTGATACATCAGGCGCAACAACCGGAATCCTTGCAGTCCCCTTTATACTGGCCCTATCAGTTGGGGTTTCTGCCATAAAGAAGGACAGTAAGGCTGGTGAGAAGGATAGCTTTGGATTGGTGTCAATAGCATCTGTGGGCGCAATTATGTCAGTGATGATTCTAAGCATATTTTCAGATGCCGGTGAGCTAAGCTCCAATCTCCTATTTCAGATGCCTGAAACCAATTCACTGATTGGACCATTCACTTCACAGCTGTATGATATTGTCAGGGAAAGTGTAATGTCCCTAGCACCCCTACTGATTATTCTTGTGATTCTTCAAAAGATAAGCTTCAAGCTTGAAAAGAAAGCATTTGGAAGGCTACTTAAGGGATTTGTCTATTCATTCCTGGGATTGGTCCTTTTTATGGTGGGTGTCAACGGGGGCTTCATGAATGTGGGAACCATAATTGGCTACACCCTGGCATCCAGGGACAGCTACTACTTCCTAATACTCATGGGCTTCATACTGGGAATCGTAACAATGCTGGCCGAGCCGGCAGTCTACGTATTGACCCATCAGATTGAGGATGTAACAAGTGGTTATGTGAAGAGAAGAGCCGTACTTACAGCCCTTGCTCTTGGAGGAGGACTTGCAATCGGCCTTTCCATGCTAAGGATTGTTGTTCCTGGTATTCAGCTTTGGCACTACCTCCTGCCAGGCTATGCACTTTCCATTGGCCTTAGTTATTTCGTCCCCAAGCTGTTTGTAGGTATTGCCTTTGATGCAGGAGCGGTTGCAACAGGTCCTATGACAGCAACCTTCATCCTTGCCTTCACACAAGGGGCGGCCGAGGCCATTCCATGGGCAGATGTTCTTTTGGATGGTTTTGGAATGATAGCAATGGTTGCTCTTATGCCGATTCTAACGCTGCAGATACTGGGTTTGTTATTCAGTATAAATTCCGGAAAGGAGGGGGTTGAAAGTGATCAATGACAGGAATTGCTTTGATGAAATAAATCTAATCACTGTAATCGTCAATTTTGGCATGGCCAGCAAAATAATGAAGCATGCAAGAAAACAAGGTGTCACCGGAGGAACCGTCCTTTTGGGAACCGGTACAATCAAAAACCAGCTATTGGAGTTTCTCGGAATAAATGAAGCCCGAAAAGAAATAGTCCTTATGGCAGCAGATTCCAACACTTGCGAAATTGCCCTTGAAGAGCTGGACAAAAAGTTTAATTTTAAAAAACCAAATCATGGGATTGCCTTTAGCACTTCCATCAAGGGGATTTTTGGTACCAAGGCAATGAAATGCAATGATAATGTGGAAAGAGGTGAGAAGGTGGCAGAGTATAATCTAGTGATATCAATCGTGGACAAGGGAAAAGGAGAAATGGTTGTTGATGCTGCAAACAAGGCAGGGTCCAGAGGTGCCACCATAATCAACGGTAGGGGTTCAGGGATCCATGAGACCAGCAAGGTTTTCGGTATGGAGATTGAGCCCGAGAAGGAAATCGTACTGATCATATCCCAAAATGACTTAACTGAGGGAATTGTATCCTCCATTAGCAAGGATATGAAGATAGATGAGCCAGGAAACGGTATAATATTCGTGCAGGATATTGATTCAACCTATGGTCTGTACTAGAAAAGAACCCCTAAGGGGTTCTTTTCTATATGATCGTTTGAACAATCCAGTTGATTGCACCGCCGGCAATTATAAGCCAGGCGGTGTTTATCTTGTACTTCATGATCCCTACCATGCTTCCAATGAAGATCAAGGCAGTCGTTACACCGATAATGGATGACATCCCAAGCTTTACACTTACAACTGCCATAAGGACCAGGGATGCAATGTTTACACCATCAAGGGCTCCTGAGAGCCATTTGTTCTCCCTAAGCTTGTAAATCAGTGGCTTGAGGAAAATAACCAGTATAAAGGCCGGCAGGAATATACCGATAGTGGCAAGAATCGCTCCAGGAATACCTCCTAGAACATATCCTATGAAGGTGGCGGTTGTAAACACCGGTCCTGGTGTAAACTGGCCTACAGCCACGGAATCCAGAATCTGCTGCTCTGTAAGGACCCCAAGGGTCTCTACGAACTCGGCCTCCAAAAATGCCAGAAGTACATAACCGCTGCCATAAAGTACAGCTCCTATTTTCAGAAAGGTCCAGAAAATCATAGGCAGTGCCAGGGAGTAGGTCTTCCCAGTGATCCTATCCTTGTTCTTCCATATCATCATCAGGACACCTGCAGTGAATAGAAGAGGTATCTCACCCACGCCCAGGAGATAGACTGCAGCTATTGCAAGTCCAAATAGAGCCGCTTCCCTGCTTTTGATTACATTTCTAAACAGCCTGTAGAGTGCATTGATTATGACAGCCATTATAACAGCCTTCACCCCATCAAGAACCGTTGTCAGCTCAGGAAGAGACCCGTATGTCACATACATGACCCCAAACATGAGCACCAATAGCATGGCGGGGATTATAAAGGCCCCACCTGCAACAAAGAGTCCAGGAATGCCTCCCCTTTCATATCCTACCAGCATGACCATCTCTGTGGAGTTTGGCCCTGGAATGATGTTGGTGGCTCCCATAAAGTCCATAAACCTGTCACGATGAAGCCATTTCTTCTTCTCAATAGCCTCAGTCTCAAGCATTGCTATATGGGCAGCAGGGCCTCCAAAGGCAAGGAAACCAAGCTTTGTGAAAAGTCTCCAGATTTCCTTTTGCCGCCCCAATTTTTCTTTTCTCGTTAGATCCTTATAATCTCTGTTGTCCATATATTCACCTCTGTCTATATATGCCCAAAAGTCCTTATGCTATTCAGCCACATTGGCGGCAACCTGAAGAGGATCCCAGGCTCCTGAATAGGGAGGTGTGTATGCAAAGTCACTGTAGGCAAGCTCCCTCAGGGTCATGCCCTTCTGAATGGCGATTGACAGAGCATCAATCCTGTGCTGAGCCCCTTTTTCTCCCGCCAGCTGGGCTCCAAGGAGAACCTTGGAGTCCTTCTCAAAAATATATTTTACATACAGAGGCTTGCTTCCCGGGTAGTAACCTGCATTGCTGTAGCCTTTTATGAACTGGGTCCCATAGTCAAGACCACCATCCTTGGCCTGCTTTTCATTTACTCCAGTTGCACTTATGGTGAGATCCAGTATCTTAACCACCGATGCACCTATGCCTCCCGGAAAGCTGCTGTCCCTTCCTGCCAGGATTTCTCCAAGTAGTCTTCCCTGCCTGTTTGCATAGGTGGCGAGGGGTATGTGGACGTTCTTCCCAAGGACCTTGTGGTAGATGGTGGCGCAGTCTCCCGCAGCATAGATATCCTCCACATTTGTCTCCATCCTGTCATTGATCACAATTGCTCCATTCTTGAGGGTCTCTATTCCCGTTCCTTCCAGGAAGCTGGTGGCAGGTGCAACTCCAATAGCAACCACCACCAGATCTGCAGGATGATCTCCCTTGTCAGTAACAACTGACTTGACCATGCCATCCTGGCCCTGAGTTATCTTTTCAACCTCTTCGTTGAAGTTTAGTTGAATACCTTTTTCCTTTAGCTCCTCTATTAGTATATCCCGTATTTCCTGGTCAACAGGCTTCATTATGTTGGCTGACCTATTTATTACAGATACTTCCTTTCCAAGATTGTGGAAGGATTCAACCAGCTCAAGACCGATGTATCCTGCTCCAATCAGAACAACCCTCTCAACCTTATCTGATATAGCTGCCTCCTTTATCCTCTGACCATCCTCCACAGTCCTTAAAGTGAATACATTTCCAACCTTCTCATCCACAAATGGAGGCTTCACAGGCTCAGCACCCGTAGCAATAACAAGCTTGTGGTAGTCCTTTTCAAATTCCTCTCCCGTATCAAGGTTCTTTACCACCACCTTCTTTTCTTCCGGTAAAACCTTTATCACCTGATGCATGATTTTCACATCTATATTGCTGCCATCAAAATCCTCAGGCTCCTTGATTACCAGCCTCATGTGGTCTTCGATAACATCCCCTATATAGTAGGGCAGGCCACAGGCCCCGTAGGATATGTGACTTCCCTTCTCATATACGGTTATTCTGGCTTCTGAGTCCTCTCTGGACAACTTGGCTGCACAGGACATTCCTGCTGCAACCCCACCTATGATTACAACCTCTCGCTTCATCCAATCCTCCCCTTTCAATAATAAAGAGGCGAAGATTCTCGCCTCCTACAGTCCTCCCATTTCCATTATGAAAAGCACAATCACTATCAATGCCCCAAAGGGAATGGTCACCTTGAAGGGACTGCCCTTCATGTGGTGGAAAAGACTGTACTCACTGTACTTGTCCTGAGTAAGCACTCCCTTTTCCTTCAGTTTTCCATACATCATTGCATAGATCATGGTTCCTAGAACAATTCCAATCAGTCCTCCTGTTATTGCATCCACATAACCATTGCCAATGGCGCCAGCGATTGTACCGGGACAATAGCCAAGTAGACCAAAGCCCACTCCAAACAGTAGACCGCCTATTGTTGCGTTCTTGATAGAACCTGCCTTTGCCTTCACTGGAAGCATGTCCTTGGGATAAAAATAACTTATTCCAAGCATGGAAACTACGATTGCAGTGAGGATGATTTTTATTACCGTAAAATCAATGAGTCTCAGCTGTCCAACGATAACGTCATATTTGGTGACCCCTCCCTTCTGTAGGAAGAAGCCAAAAAAGATTCCTATTAAAAGTCCCTGCATCAAGGTTCTGTTATTCTTTGCCATTTTAATCACCTCTACATTCCGTATATCAGGAAGGCCACAGCTATACCGCCAATAAAGAATGCGATTGCAGCCACCCAGCTAATAACTGAAAGAAAGCTGGTTCCACTTATACCATGACCACTTGTGCAACCACCAGCCCATCTTGCGCCTACGCCAAGGAAGATTCCTCCCAGTACGGCGGAAAGAAACCTCAACATAAAGCTACCTGAAACCTCATTTGCCCACATGCTTGGGACTGCAATGAGATTGAAGTCTCCAGACAGCATTGCAGACATAAATGCTCCGATGATTATACCAAATACCAGCATCATGCCCCAGTCCAGCTTAAGTTCATTCTTCTGGTAATACTCGTTGTTCTGAACCTTTTCCTTGTCAAAGGACCTGTATATTATACCACCAAGCTTCATGAAGCTTGTGGATGCTCCAAGGGGCTTTTTGGAAACCAGAAGGGAGATTACATTCAACAGCCCGATCAACACCCCCACAAGATAGGGCGACCATCTTTCAAGCATTAAAAAATCCATCTTTATCCTCCTTTGCTAATCGTTCTATATATAGAAGAAATACACTATCGATGATGTTACCAGAAGGAATATGACGCTCATAATCCCTCCAGCCTTTAGGTAGTCCGCTGTTTTATAGTTACCCGGACCCATTACATATGCATTTACCTGATGGGTTGGAATTACAAATGAATTTGATGCGGCCACCGCAACCAGCAGTGCCAGACCCCTGGGATCGATTCCAAAGCTCTCACCCATTATCAGTATCAAAGGAACCAGTAATACAGTTGCCGCAACATTTGACATAAAGAGTGAAAAGAATGATGTTATAAGCCCGATTACTATTAAGATAAAAAACACATTCCACGATTCCACCACATTTATTATGGCTTCAGCGGTAAGCCTTGCCGCTCCGGTCTGTTCAAAGGCGGTCCCAAGTGGTATCAGTCCTGCAAGTAGAAAGACCGTTTTCCAGTCTATTGCCTCATATAGCTCCTCTTTGTATATTACCTTGGTAAACAGCATGAGGATCGCTGCCGAAAGGAAGCTGAGTGGAAGAGGGACTCCCAGGAGTATCAAGAGTATTCCCACTCCAAGTATTGCCATAGCATGTATCTTTTTATCGGCCCTTGAACTTTCCTCTGGAGGCTTCACGTCACTGATCACCACAAAGTCCTTTGACTTCTTAAGGCTGTTAAGATCCTCCCATCTTCCAAAAACTATTGCCTTTAGTCCCGGCTCCATTTCCCAGTCCATTAGATTCAGCCTGTTTCCATCCGTGTTGATATACGTTATTGGTTCTATTCTGTAATTCTTTCTAAGTGCTATCTCCTCAAGGGTTTTTCCCTTAAGGTTTGAATCCGGCGGCAGAATTATTTCTGCAAAGCCAGCCTCCTTCTCGTCAGCCAGCTCCCTGAAAACCACAAGATTATGCTTGTGTTCAAGGTTGAAGGCCTTGAAGAATTGGTCCAGGTGTTCATCATCACCAAATATGGCCAATACCTGTCCTTCTTTGAAGGTTGTCTTTCTCCATGGTATAAAGGTCTTGCTCCCTGAATCCCAAAGTGCAAGAATATGTATTCCATAGATTCTCCAAATATCAAGCTCCTCAATGGTTTTGCCTATCAGTTCGCAGTCCTTCTCAACAACAACCTCGTGGATTTCCTTTGGCAGGTTGTATATATCAAGAAGCTCATCCTTTCTTCCCTGATCCCTTTCTTCTCCCCCAGGAAGCACCTTCCCTGAAAGGAGGAAGAAGTATAGGATACCTGCAAAAAGCACCCCCAGTCCAATGGGCGTTACGCTGAAAAGCCCGAAGCTGTCATAGCCTCCGTCATTTAGCAGATCATTCAATATTATCAAGGGCCCTGAGGCAACCATTGTAACTGTTCCGCCTAAAATTCCTGCAAATGCAAGAGGCATTATCAGCCTTTGATGGCTTATCCCTGACTTGTTGCCGATTTTCTTTACAGCAGGCAAGAAAAGTGCAACAGCACCAATATTCTGCATAAATGATGATATCATCCCCGCCACTGCCATAACGACTGCTATTACCTTGTTCTCCTGGGTTCCAGCCTTCTTCATTATAATGCTGGCAAATGTATCCATTATCCCCGTCTTTTCTATTCCAAATCCTATGATCATAACTCCCATTATTGCCACCACTGCATTGGATGAAAATCCTGCGAAGGCTTGATTCAAGGGTATTACCTCAGTCCATGCCAAGGAAAGCATGATTATGATTGAAGCAACATCATTTCTAATTTTTTCCGTGGAGAACATGATGATTGCAGCAAAAAGTATAACAAAAACAATAATTACATCATTACTCATGGCAATCCTCCCCTGATTTAGAAATCAAGCAGCCTCCCTGTTGAGCCTGCTTGATCTGTTCATATTTTCTCTATTTCTTTGATATGTTTCTGTACATCCTTACCCCACCGGTTATTACAACTGAGTGAAAGCCTTCGAACTTCAGATAGGACGCAGCTGTTGTGGCTCTGTTCCCTGATCCGCAAAGCACGTATATGGTCTTGCTCTTGTCAAGCTTGTCCAGATTCTCATACAGACTCTTCAATTGAATGTTTACCCTGTTCTCGGCCGGGTCACCCTCTTCAATCTCACCAGGGTCTCTTATATCCAGGAGTATAAAGTCATCTCCCTTTTCCATCTCCTTATATCCTCTTGCTGATATTGTAGGAAGCTTGTCGATTTCATTCCCCTTTTCCTGCCACTTTTCAATTCCCTCAGGCAGGTACCCTATCATTTTATCAAAGCCGATTCTCATACAGTACCAGTATATCTCTTCCATCTCACCCATTGAGCCGTCAATTACAAATGCAAGCTTGTCATCCGGGAAGTACATTGATCCCAAAAATGCTGTCAGGTTACCCTTGGACAGGAAAATTGACCCTGGAATATGTCCGCCAATGTAGCCTTCTTTTGTTCTTGCATCCACAAGTATCACGTCGTCCTTGATGGCCTCCAACTCCTCAACTGTGAGTACGTTAAGCACAACATCATTTCCAACAAATTCTCCACCCTCGACATTGAGAATCTCCATCCTTTCAAAGTATCTGGGCTTGATCCTCATCTTGGCAAACTTGTCTATGAACTCCTCCTTTGAGCCTACCTGCAGCAACTCATTTGTCGTCTTTTCGTAGCCTAGGGACGAGTAAGGTCTTTCATCCATTGAATCTCCGCACGCAGATCCCGCTCCATGTGCAGGAAGCAGTATCACGTGGTCCCCAAGGGGTAGAATCTTATTGAACACGCTGTCATACAAAAGTCCTGTCATCTTATCAAGGTTTTCCTCCCCATAGAAGTCCGTCCTTCCAAAGTCGCCCATAAACATGCAGTCTCCTGTAAAGACCATATATGCCTCTTCCGTTCCCTCTTCATAAACGACATAGCTCATATGCCCCAATGTATGTCCAGGTGTGTGCATTGCCTTTATTCTAATCTCTCCCATTGCAAGCTCAAAGCCGTCCTTGATTCTCTCTCCATAAACATGGCCTAGGTCTTCATGGTCTGATATGTATATATGAGCCCCTGTTTTCTCAGCCAGCTCCATTGATCCTATTACATAATCCTCATTTCTATGGGTTTCAAGGATGTACTTTATTCTCATACCGGCTTTTCTCGCTTCATGCATATATATATGAACATCTCTCATTGGGTCAATTACTGCAATGTCATCACCATCACCTATCATGTAGGAATAATGTGCCAGTCCTTCAGTTTCAATTCTCTTGAAAAACATAAAATCCCTCCTTTTTAGTTTCAGTTTCCCTATATTTCTACCCCGTAGGTTTTGGTCTAAAACCCATTACCATAATATGTTAAACCGATACCTTGGTAAATAGAGTAATTTTATTAATTAAGATCATCTCTTAAGGGTATAATTGAGTATAGGTAAATTCCGCAATAATATTAATGTACAAGGAGGAAACAATGAAACTATCAATAGGAAGCACCATCCAGAAGCTGAGACAGAACAAGGGTATTTCAATAGATCAGTTTGCCCATGCACTTGGTACGACACCTGATGTCGTTGAAAGGTGGGAGAACAATTCCTCCTATCCAGACATTACAATGCTTTCGCCTATAGCGAGGCTCCTGGGAACATCATTGGATGCGCTGTTGATGTTTGAAACGGAAATCAGTCCAGATGATGTTACAAACATCTACAAGGTTTGTGCAGAGAAATTTGAGACCGGTGATTATGACGATGCACTTATGGTTTGTGAAAACTACCTTGAGGCATATCCAAACAGTCTTTTCCTTAAATTCAGGATTGGAAGCCTTCTTCAGGAGTACATTCAAATGGCTGAATCCGAGGACCAGGCCAACAAGGTACTGGACAGGTCCATATCTCTTCTGGAGGCAGCCTCTGTCATAGATGACCTGGAGGTCAAGCAGGCTTCCCTTTATGTACTTAGCAGTCTTTACACCATGAAGGAGGATTATGACAAGGCAATAGAGGTTCTAAACACACTTCCAAAGCTTAATGTCAATACGGACTTCATGCTTTCCACAATATACTCCATTACCGGCGACAGTGAAAACGCCAAGATAGTAGAGCAGGAAAGTTTATTCAACAATATCAACAACTCCATTATCTCCCTTGCCAGCATGTGGGGCACCGCTCTTAAGGAAAGGGACCTCGACTTTGCAATGGAGCTTGCAACACTTCAACGAAAGATGATTACAGACTATAATCTTGAGGGTTATCTTATGGGAAACAACATCCTTATGTTTGCTGATATATATGCAGTCAAGAAGGATGTGGACAGAACCCTTGACTATATTGAAAGATACGTTGACTGGGCCTTGAAGAACGAAAACTCAGACCTTGACCTTTCAAAGAACAAGTTCTTCTACCTGGTTGAGAATCTTACTCCAAGCATGAGCTTCGAGTACCAAAGGCAGAACTTCATAAGCAATGTAATCAAAAATCAGGATTATGACCTGGTGAAATACACTGATAGGTACAAGAAAATCATTTCAAGAATAATCTAGAATGAATTAGGTGATGTGATGGACAATGCAATACTTAAATCCATGGAATCAAACGAAAAGATCAAATATAGAATTATGTATGTGTACTCTATTGGATTTATCCTCGCATCATTTCTTTTCGATTCCTTTGATGGTGTTATGGAAGGAATTCTTAATATAATGATGTCCCCTACACTTCTTTTGACTGATTATCTGGTCGTTGGGGGCATAGGTGCAAGCTTGCTGAACAGCGGACTCTTAATGCTTCTGACTATTTTTATCGCAAGTAGAAATAATACTCTGATGAACGGCCCTCTTATAGCAGCAATATACACTGTGGGAGGATTTGCTTTTTTTGGCAAGAACATTTTCAATATTCTAGGCATTTTATTGGGAGTTTATATTTTTAGCAAAATCCAAAAGGACCATTTTTCCAGGTATATAATCATAGCCTATTTTGGGACTGCTCTTTCTCCTGTCGTCAGTCAGGTCAGCTATGGTATGGGATTTAGTATTGTTCCCGGGATCTTCCTTGGCGTTGCTGCGGGAATATTTATCGGACTTATACTTCCCCCATTGGCAAGTAGCTTTGTGAGCTTTCATCAAGGTTTCAACCTATATAACATCGGGTTTACATCAGGTGTCATAGGCATGATTTTCATGTCTGTCTTCAGGCTGACTGGATATGATCATTCTCCTGAACAAATATTTGTCACCAAAACCAATGTTCCCTTGTTGATTCTTCTTGCATTGTATTTCCTGTCAATGGTCTTGATAGGTCTTGTTTCATCGAAAAGAGCTTGGAAGGAATACCTTAGTCTTATGAAGAACCCTGGAAGACTTGTTACTGATTTTGTGACTCTCCACGGCTTTTCAGTATCTGTTCTAAATATGGGAATACTTGGTTTACTGGGAATTGTCCTTGTATCAATCCTTAATGGCCCCTTGAATGGTCCGGTGATAGGTGGGATTTTTACACTGGTGGGATTCGGGGCATTTGGTAAGCATCCTTTAAATGCATTCCCTGTAGTGGTCGGTGTTCTTGTTTCAGCGCTGCTTTCCGGTATAGCACTCTCTTCCACAGGATTATTGCTTACGATTCTATTTGCTACAACCTTGGCTCCAATATCTGGTCATTATGGCTATCTTGCAGGAATACTTGCAGGGTTCCTGCATCTGTCACTTGTTTCCAATCTTGGTTATCTTCATGGGGGTATGAATTTATATAACAACGGGTTTTCAGGAGGCTTTATAGCAGCTTTTCTAGTTCCCATATTTGAATCTTACAAAAAGGAGAAGGATCTATGAAGGATGAGAAATCCAAATTATTAAAAATCATGAATGAATTGGTAAGATTTTTCTTGAAGGCAGGCAATCACCATATCAATATCCAAATGAACCTCGGTGAGCATGAAGGGGTTATCATATTGGAGGGATGCTGTACAAGAATATCCGATGATCAAATTCGTGAACTGGACAGCATAATCAACTCACCTCGAAAGGATGAAGCAGAAGAGTATTACTGGAATCTCATAGGAAGCAATGATTTTTCCGAGATACATCTTTTAGGAGCTTTGGTAAATGATGGCGAAGTCGGTTATGTAGGCGATAATTTGAGAATAAAGGTTAGAAGAAAATTTTAGGATGGTCCATGGACCATCCTATTTCATATTCTCTATAATATTCTTGAAGTTGTCGTAAAAGTACAGGGCATTTTCTCCATCAAGCTTCATCCCGTCCTTCTCTATCTCATTCAGATACTCCTCCAGGATTCTTGCTGTTCTAGTGTCAGGATTGTCCCTTATTGTGTCCTCATAGAGCTGGAGTATATCCTCCCTGATCTCACTTTTCCCTTCCTGGGCGTAGATGTATTGATTCCCCAGCCCCTGGATGGCCAGGCTCATATAGGTATCATACAGGTCCTCCAGTCTGGTTCTTGTTTTCCCTTCCGGATAGTTTTCTATATGATTCTCAATCTGAAGTGCCCTCTCAAGGATTTCCTCGGCTGAGATATTCAAGCTCTCTCCATCCGTAGTCTCATTTTCAATCTCTGTGTTCCATATTCTAAAGTATGACTTGAACTCATCTGATGCATGCTGGACATGAGGTGCAAGCTTCTGAAGCACTCCCTTGGTGTCATAGCCCTTAGCGTAAAGGTGGTTTTCCAGCTGTAGAAGCATCTCGTCAACCCGGAACTCATCAAGGCTGTCAACATTTTCCTTCAGGAAATTGATGATCTTGTCCTCATCCATTCTCTGCTCGATGTAGCTGTAGTATTCCTTGAGTATCTGAACCTGCTCCGTCTCCTCAAGACGATCCTTGACGATTTCCGTTGCCTTATCCTTTAACCCATCCACATCAACATTTTCAGTTACCTTTTCAACGTCTTCTGAGCATGCTGAAATAAACAGCGTGCTGGCAAGTATTATTGCTACAAGTAATTTTCTCAATTCAATCAACTCCCTATTACCATTATACTATCAAATTACAATTATATTGTTACAAGAGCGTTACATCATAAAGATAGGAATTTATCATATCTGCAATGCAGTATAAATCCAATCTAGTTGTCAGAAAAACACAAATTTTTCAATTATTTTTTAGGACAAGGTTTTCCCTCTATTGACACATTTACATTGGGACTTTATAATAAGTTTTAATTAAATTTAAAAACGCTTTAAAGGGACAAATGATTTACTCCGTTTCTCAGGAATCTGCCAGTTGATGTGATGCAGAATAAATAAAAACCTTATTCGCTCCAGAGCAGCCTTCACTTTTAATAATATGGGCGGTATTGTCTACCTTATAGGACCAGGGTAACTGATCAAGGCATTTATATGCGAAATAGAGTGGTACCACGGATATTTCCGTCTCTATGATTTTTAGAGGCGGTTTTTATATCAAAAGCTGCCTATATAATAGGCAAATAAATCTTTAAGGAGGAATTTTTATGGATAGTTTATTGGCAATAACGATTGTATTGGTTGTTTTTGCAATAGGGGATTTTGTATCCTACAAGACCAAATCAATTGTATCAATGATGTTTGTTGCTTCGGTTCTTTTTCTAATCGGTTTTTGGGCTGGTATTCCAGCAACACTTTTTGCTGATGCACAACTTGTAGGCTTTGGTGCACTTATGATAGGTCTTCTTATTACTCACATGGGAACTCTACTGAGTATTGACGACTTAAAAAAACAATGGAAAACAGTCTTGGTTGCGCTTGCCGCAGTAGGTGGTATAGGTCTTTTCCTTTCAGTGGTTGGAACTCCAATTGTCGGCAAGGAATATGCTGTCGCTGCCGCACCTCCAATTTCCGGTGGAGTGGTTGCTGCCATAATAATGAGCGAGGAAGCCGCCGCACAGGGACTGGATGCCATTGCACTATTTGTCACATTATTAGTTGTGGTTCAAGGATTTTTTGGCTACCCTGTAGCTTCATTCATGCTTAATCGGGAGGCTAAGAAAATATTGGCTAACATGGGGAATACTGATGAGGACATTTTAATGGAGAATTCCTCAGAATTAGCTGAAAAGGCAACTTCTAAGGAAAGGAAAAAGCTGATACCACCACTTCCAAAAGATTTGCAAACCTCATACATACTACTTGCTAAACTTGCAATTACTGCATACATAAGTTTCCAGCTTGCTGGATTGACAAATGAAATCATACATAAATACGTTATGTGCTTGCTTGTAGGAGTTGTTGCAAGAGAAATTGGATTCCTTGAGGAATCGGTAATGAACAAGGCTAATTCCTTCGGACTTGCCATGGTTGCCCTTATGGCGGTAATTTTTGGAAATCTTGCAAAGGCAACTCCGGAAATGCTTGTATCAATATTGTTCCCATTAGTTGCGACTCTTGTGCTTGGTGTTATAGGAATAGCGATTTTCTCAGGGATAATGGGTAAGGTGCTTAAGCTGTCACCAACTATGGCAATCGCCATAGGATCCTCGGCATTGTTTGGTTTTCCAGGAACATTTATAATAAGCAACGAGGTGGCAAATGCAAACGGCAAGAGCCCTGAGGAAAGGGGAGCAATACTTGATGCAATTCTTCCAAAGATGCTTGTAGCAGGCTTTATCACAGTAACGATAGCTTCAGTGGTTCTAGCGGGTATAATGGTTAAGATGATATAAACAAATCATAGGAGGGAATTGAATGACAAAAAAACAGACTTTTTACAAGGGCTTCACCCTTATTGATGGAACTGGAGGAAAGCCTCTCCAAAATGCATTTATGATTGTTGAGGATAGAAGGATCAAGAAAATCGGAAAGCTTGTGGATGCTGAATCCACAAATGGATACGAGGTTGTTGACCTTCACGGAAAATACGTGATGCCTGGCATGATCAATGCCCATGTCCATATAATAATGGAGCCTGTTGCTGATCCCAACAAGCTGCTTATGACCGAGTCAAAATACAAGACCCTACTAAGGGGAGTTGCCAACCTCAAGAAGCACCTTAACTCAGGTACCACCTATTTCAGGGACATGGGTGGGTATGACTATATGGACATAGTTCTTAGGGATGAAGTCAAGTCCGGACTTGTTGAGGGACCTGAATTCCTTGCATCAGGTAAGGTTGTTACAATGACAGGCGGTCACGGCTGGATGATGGGTCGAGAGGCAGACGGCCCGGAGGAGACCAGAAAGGCTGCCAGGGAGCAGCTTAAGGCTGGAGCCGACGTTGTGAAGATAATGGCTACAGGGGGAGTAATGACGCCTGGCGTGGAGCCTGGAAGCCCTCAGCTTGAGGAGGACGAAATAAGAAGTGCCGTTGCTGAAGCCCATAAGGCCGGCAAAAAAACCGCCACCCACGCTCAGGGGACCACCGGAATAAAAAATGCCATAAGGGCTGGAATCGATTCAATCGAGCACGGGATATTCCTTGATGATGAGGCCGTCCAAATGATGGTGGACAATGGTACATACCTTGTGCCAACCCTAGTGGCTCCATATTTCATCGTCAAGAACGGAATTGCTGCAGGCATTCCAAAATTTGCAGTGGACAAGTCAGAATACGTCATGAAGTATCATGTTGACAGCTTCAAAAAAGCCCACAAGGCAGGAGTCAAAATTGCCATGGGAACTGACTCCGGAACACCCTTCAACCAGCATGACGGAGGACCATGGGAGGTTAAGCTGATGGTGGAGAACGGGATGACGCCAATGGAGGGAATCATGGCTGCAACTAGAAATGGGGCTGAGTGCCTGGGTATTGATAAGGACTACGGAACCATTGAGAGAGGAAAGTTAGCGGACTTTATAGTACTTGATGAAAATCCGCTTGAAAATATCGATGCTCTGTTTGATGTGAAAAACGTCTATAAGCTTGGGAAAAAGGTTAAATAGAAAGAATCCCCTGGAGTTTTCCAGGGGATTCTTTCTATTTTGCAGGTGCCGCTTCCAGCTTTGTCTTGTATAGGAATAAGCCTATTGCAGCAATTGCAGCAACTGCTCCTGCAGGATATGCGATTGTCGTGGGAAGGCTGAAGCCCTCTGGTGCCTGAAGTATATATGTTATGCTTACAGCAGTCATAAAGGTTGCTGGAAGGCTTGTCATCCAGTGGCTCTTTGCCATCTTCACAAGATAGGCAGAAGCTGCCCAAAGAACAATCATAGCCAGTGTCTGGTTTGACCATGCGAAGTATCTCCATATAATGTTGAAGTCAATTTTGGTAAGTGCAAATCCAACTACAAACAGCGGCAGTGAAAGAAGAAGTCTCTTCTTGATTGGTCCCTGCTCAAAGTTCATGGCGTCTGCTATTGTAAGCCTTGCACTTCTGAATGCTGTATCTCCTGAAGTTATTGGGCATGCTATTACGCCAAGCATTGCAAGCACTCCGCCTACGGGACCCAGTAGTGAGGTTGAGATTGTATATACAACTCCAGCTGGTCCCCCGCCGGTTGCCAATACCTCAGAAAGTCCGCCAACTCCATTGAAGAAAGCCATCCCTGCTGCGGCCCAGATCATTGCAATGACACCTTCTGCGATCATTGAGCCGTAGAAAACCCTTCTACCGTAGCTTTCCTTGGTCATACATCTAGCCATCATGGGAGACTGGGTTGCATGGAAGCCGGAAATTGCTCCACAGGCAATTGTGGTGAATAGTATGGCCCAGATTGGAAGTCCACCAGGGTGTAGATTTGACAGGGTGAATGCGGGGAGCTCGTAACCGTCTATTACAAGCTTTGTACCAATACCCGCAGCCATTATAAGCAGTGATGCCCCGAATATTGGGTACAGCTTTCCGATAATCTTGTCCACTGGAAGGATTGTAGCCAGGAAATAGTATGCAAGTACAATCATAACCCATACCTGAAGGCTGCTTAGGCCAAACAGGTTAAGGTTTGCCAATAATCCTGCCGGTCCAGTCATAAATACCGTACCCACAAGAACCAATAGGACTACAGAGAAAACCCTCATAACCTGTCTTGCTCCGTTTCCTAGATACATTCCAACAATCTCAGAGATACTCTTTCCTTCGTGTCTGACTGAAAGCATACCTGAGAAGTAGTCATGGACACCGCCTGCGAAAATGCTTCCAACAGCGATCCATATAAATGCAACCGGTCCGAAAAGGGCTCCCTGGATTGCCCCAAAGATTGGTCCAAGTCCTGCAATGTTAAGGAACTGAATCAGGAATATCCTCTTCCAGCTCATGGGCATAAAGTCAATGCCATCCTGAAGTCTGGTTGCCGGAGTCTCAATGGAATCATCCACTCCGAAATGCCTGTCTACAACCTTGCCGTAGGTTATGTAACCAAGTACAAGAATAATAATACCAATAATAAAGTAAGTCATTGTAAAACCTCCTGTTATGTATTTTCATATTTAATATATATGAAAACACCTACAGGAGGCCTCCCTTTTCCCTATGATGCATAAAATCGGACCTAAGTTGCAGAATTTGGCTCCAAGCTACAGATCCATGTTCATCCTTTCCCTAAACTCCCTTGCGTAGGTCCTGCTTACAGGAATCCCTTCCTTTACCCCCTTGTACCTGACGTTGTAGGTGGAGTTGAACCAGGGCTCTATGGACTCGATAAGGTCAAGATTCAGGATGTATGACTTGTGGCTCCTGAAGAAGGAATCTCCCCTGAGCCTCTCATAGATTTCTGAAAGGGTTGAGTTGATGGAAAACCTTCCCCTTGATGTGTGGACATAGGTGGTCTTGTCCTCTATGGAAATGAAGAGGATCTCACTGGTCTCTATTGGAATCAGCTTTTCATTGCTGTAGCCAACTATCCTGGATGGTCTTCCCATACCCATCTCCTTTATGATATTGTCTATCTTTTCAGCTTCAAGCATATCCCTCTGGTCGATTATCCTCTTGATCTTCTCAAGGCTTTTCTCAAGCCTATCCTCTGAAACAGGCTTAAGAAGGTAATCAACAGCATTTACCTCAAAGGCCTTGATTGCATATTTATCGTATGCGGTTACAAAGACAATATAGGGAGGGTTTTCCCTCTTTGACAGCTCCTGAGCCACCTGAACCCCATTTATACCGGGCATGTTGATATCCAGAAAAATAAGCTGGGCATCCGTCTGCCATGACTTTTCAAGGGCTTCAATCCCATTTTCAGCAGTTGCTGTGACCTTGAAATCCCCCCTTTGTGATATCATCCAGGCAAGCTCCTCCCTTGCCGGCTTCTCATCATCAACGACTATGCATCTTATCACAGGGAATACACCTCCCTCTGGGTTGGTATGACCATCCTAACCCGGGTTCCCTCATTCAATCTGCTGGAGATCTGAAGGCCATAGCCCTCTCCATAAAGATTGATGAGCCTATCATGTACATTCCTAAGCCCTATGCAGCCTCGAGGACCACAGTCGCTTAGGAGACTATTGAGGACCCCTTCGGGAATGCCTACTCCGTCATCAACAACCTCTATTATAGTTCCCTTATCTCCCTCAACAGCTGAAATGGTAACATTACCACCCTCAAGCCTGTGCAGGACCCCATGCTTTATGGCATTTTCCACAAGCGGCTGCAGCAGGAGTGGAGGTATTTCACATTCAGCATCCGGTGATATCTGGTAATTTATATTTAGCTTTTCGCCATGCCTGGCCTTTTCAATTTCAACATAGGATACTATATGCTCAATTTCCTTTTCAAGAGGTACCTTGTCAGTGGGCTCCTGAAGATTGGACCTGAAGAAATCTCCAAGATGGACAAGGAGCTTTCTTGCCTCATCCGGCTGGGTCCTTGTGTATGAAACTATTGTATTTATTGCATTGAAGAGAAAATGTGGATTTATCTGTGCCTGCAGGGCCTTCAGCTCTGATTTTGCCAGAAGCTCCCTTTGCTGGTCAATCCGGCTAAGCTCAAGCTGGGTGGAAAACAGCTGGGCAAGCCCCAAGGCAAGCTCAGTCTCAACCATTGTTATTGCCCGATCTTCAGCCTTGTAAAGCTTCAACGCTCCTATTACCCTGTCCTCCTGCTTGATTGGTACTATTATTGCAGACCTCAGCCTGCATCCCTTATGGTCACACCCAATATCCTGCTTGCTGTCAGCTATGGTGAAGCTATCCATGTTCAAGGCCTTTCTTGTAAGCTCCGTCATAACACCTATTCCAGGCCTGTGATGGTCCTCTCCCTGACCCACATGTGCGATGATCTGCTCCCTGTCCGTAAAGGCAACAGCTGCCACATTGGTCATTTCCTTGATTATTTCTGCTGTTTTCCTGGCAGTCTCTTCATTGAAGCCATACCTGAAGAACATTGTCCTGTTGGCTATCTTAAGTGCCAACTGAGCCTGATAGGAGGCTTCCTTCTCCATCCCGTGGAGGACACTGTCAACCATGGCGATGAAGACAGCAATACCAAGCCCGTTTGCAAGTATCATCGGAATCCCGATTATCTGTACAAGGTCCATGGCATCCCCATAAGGTCTTGCCAGGAGAAGTATTATCACCATCTGCAGGACCTCCGCTCCAAAGCCTGCCAAAAGTGCAAAAGTAAACCTGTGGTCCGACCGGTCAAACCTCTTTTTGAGTACACCAGCCAAGGCTCCTTCGGATATGGTTGATACTGCACAGGCAAGGGCTGTAAACCCTCCGATATCTATCAGATACCTGTGCCCCCCTGCTATTATCCCTGAAAGGATTCCTACGAAGGGACCTCCCAGAAGTCCTCCCACGAAGACTCCAATCACCCTTGAATTCGCGATTGCACCCTGTATATGTATGCCGGTGTAGGTACCAATTATCCCAAATGAGCCAAATATTACAGCCAAAACCAGCTTGTCAATTAGGCTAATCTTCCTCTTGGCTACCAGCTTCCTGAACATTCCCAGTCTGGAGAGAAGAAATGCCAGGATCAATATGAGTCCAACCCTGTTTATAAGATTTTCCAAATTTAAATATTCCATTAAACACCTCAATTCTGAATTCATCAACAGTA
>Ga0224486_100240_pt1 | contig 22561 bp, 22 predicted proteins | sample TexhydDE_CT_test_FD_172013 | JGI IMG/M metagenome (GOLD analysis project Ga0224486, IMG submission 172013) | Fracking water microbial communities from deep shales in Oklahoma, United States - hydraulically fractured wells DE_CT_test ... | reverse complement strand
TTTCCCTCAGCTTCCCTGGGCGGCCTGTTTTCTTCTGGCTTCCTGAAGAACCTCTTCCTTAATTTTTAAAGCATCGCCCATGACCATACCGAATTGCAACCATTTAAAACCAAACTGTAACAATTCCAGGTCATCATCCTTTATTCGTTCAATAACCTCCGGTTCCACCTCAAAAATATCAAGGAACCTGCTTTCAAAAATAAACTTTCTGAACCTGTCCAGATCATAGCAGGCCATATAGTACATCTGTACAATACGTGGATTGACAACCTTTTCGCTTAAAACCCGGGGGCTGTTGGAAACCAGTTTGAAAATAGCCTCTACCTCTTCATAAACCAGCAACCCCTGCTCCTTAAGATAATCTTCAACATAAAGTTCTTGAGGCTCGTCCAGACCACGGCAACGGGAGGGGTCGGTTAAAATGGTAAACTGATCATACTCAGCACACTTGTCCAGGGGAAACATACGGCAGGCCCAGGGGCGGTCTTCATAAATACTGCATCCCTGAGGAGTGACAAAGGGACACTTTTTATCCTGCTTTTCGTCCATTTTCAGGAGAACCACAGGTAATCCAGTTCCCTCACCAATAAGGGAAACAGTATAACGGTCCAAAAACTCCCCGGAGGAAAGTCCCAATCTTTTCCGCATGCGCAGTACATCAAAAGGTGAAAGGTAAATATTCACATCTCGGCAACAATGGGTAAAGCAGGAAAGTCCCGGGTGACAGGAGAAATGAAATTTACTGTCACTGCTCAGTACTTTTTCCTTGGACATGTTATTAATCCCCTCTTCCCTAAATAAAAATTACTTGCCTGTATTACCATTAAACAGTTTCCCTTATCCCAGGTTTTTTTTATGACTAACTCATTATAACCCCTGTTCACCCACCTTAGCAAGCCAATCTTTCCTGCCAAAATAACAAAAGAAAGGCACATTGAATGTACCTGCTCCTTGCTCAAGCAGTATAAATAGCACCTTTGGGACAACGGGCCAGACAGGCTCCGCATTTCAAACACTTCTGCCGGTCAATAAAATATGGCTGCCCCTTTTTCTCTCCGATAATCGCTTCAGCAACACATTCACGGGCACATAAACCGCAGGCAATGCATTTTTCTTCATCTATCACGTAGTCTACCAGCGCCCGGCAGACTCCGGCGGGGCACCGCTTTTCTATGATATGGGCTTCATATTCTTGACGAAAATATTTTAAAGTGGAAAGGACTGGATTGGGTGCGGTCTGGCCCAGACCACAAAGGGAGGCGTCCATTACCTCTCTGGAAAGCTCCTCTAATTCATCAAGATCTTCTAATGTTCCTTTACCCTGGGTGATTCTTTCCAAAATTTCCAGCATACGCTTTGTGCCTACCCTGCAGGGAGTACACTGGCCACATGACTCATCCTGGCTGAATTGTAGATAGAACTTGGCAATATCCACAACGCAATCGGTCTCGTCCAGAACAATCATACCCCCGGAGCCCATCATAGAACCCAGCTGTTTTAGAGATTCATAATCAATGGGTGTATCCAGGTAACGCTCTGGTATACAACCTCCCGAAGGACCACCGGTTTGTACTGCTTTAAAACGCCGTCCTTCAGGAATCCCTCCTCCAATATCAAAAATCACCGTACGCAGAGTAATACCCATGGGTACTTCAATTAAACCGGTATTTAGAACCTTGCCGGCCAGGGAAAAAACCTTTGTTCCCCGGCTGTTCTCCGTACCTACTGAAGCAAACCAGTCCGGGCCTTCACGGATAATCACAGGAATATTGGCGTAGGTTTCCACGTTGTTTAACAGGGTGGGCTTCCCCCACAGGCCGCACTGGGCGGGGTAGGGGGGACGGGGACGCGGTTCCCCACGTTCCCCTGTTGCCGAACGCAGAAGAGCCGTTTCCTCGCCGCAGACAAAGGCACCGGCTCCCAGACGTATATCAATATCAAAACTGAAATCAGTGTTGAATATGCGCCGCCCCAGAAGTCCATACTGCCGGGACTGGGCAATTGCTCGTTCCAGCCGGTCTACGGCGATGGGATATTCTGCCCGGACATAAATATAACCTTCCCGGGCTCCAATAGCGTAGCCGGCTATGGTCATGGCTTCCAGTACACTATGGGGGTCCCCTTCGAGAATACTCCGGTCCATAAATGCGCCTGGATCTCCTTCATCCGCATTACAAACCACGTATTTCACCGGTCCCGGTGCGGCAGCGGCCAGCTCCCACTTGCGGCCAGTGGGAAAACCTGCTCCGCCACGCCCCCGCAAGCCCGATTTTTTAATTGTGTCTATCACCTGAGCCGGTGTCCAGTGCAATAAAACATTGGCCAGGGCAAAGTAACCATCACATGCTATGTACTCTGTAATATCTTCAGGGTTAATCAAGCCGCAATTACGCAATGCTATCCGGTATTGGGCGCGGAAAAAGCGGATATCCGAAAGCCGGGACTTTTTCTCCCCGGAAACAGGCTCCGTATACAGGAGGCGTTCCACTACCTGGCCTCCCAGTAAATGCTTTTCTACAATTTCGGCAACATCTTCTTTCTTAACCCTGCAATAAAGCGTCTGTCCGGGGTAAATGACCACCAGTGGTCCCATTTTACAAAAACCGAAACAACCTGTTTTAACAATCCGGGCCGGGGCTTTTTTTAGCTGGACCTGCCTGAGCAGTTCTTCCTTTACCTGGTGGCTGGCTGAAGAGGTACAACCTGTTCCGGTACAAACCAGTACCTGCCACTCCGGGCTGGCATCAGGTTTTTCCCTGCGGGCGTTAATGTCCGGGAGCCGTTTCTCCTTGATAGCGAGCAGGTCGTTCAATCCATTGATCACCAGCAGTCACCTCCCTGCGCCGGTACTTCTGTAGTAGCCTGGCTACATCCTGGCGCCGGAATTTCCCGTACACTTTATCATCAACAGTCAAAACCGGTGCCAGTCCGCAAGCCCCCACACAACGGGTACTTTTCACTGTAAATAAACCATCTGCGGACGTGTTGCCCTCGCGCAGGTCTAGCTGTCGCCTGAATTCATCGAAAATTCCCTGTGCGCCTTGAACATAACAGGCAGTTCCCAGGCAAATATTAATGCTATATTTCCCCTGTGGTTCTGTGTGAAAGAGGGCATAGAAGGTAACAACACCGTTAACCTCACTAACCGGCAGGTTCAGTTTACCTGCAATATAGGTTTGCACTTCCTCCGGCAGGTAACCAAATATATCTTGAGCCTCTTTTAATATGCGGATCAGCTGTCCTTCCTGCTGGCCGTAACGTTCAATAACCTCATCCAGCTCTCGGTATTTTTCCTCCCAATCTTTTTCCTCTCCCGTCAAGGCTATCACCTCCTTCGAAAATCTACTCCTAAAAGGATAGTTTACCGTGGGAAGAATAATAAATTCACCTCTTTCAGGAATTAAAATTTTAAAATATGGAAATTATATTGTAATAAATAACCAATCACCGAGGGGGATTGTCCATGAAAATTAAATTTCCCCGTCAGGTTCTGTACCTGGCCTACCGGACGTGGCAAAAACGCCGCCAGCAGGGAGAATTCCTGCGCTATTACTTGAAACCAAAAGAAGACAGCCGCAATAAAATTGCCCGCTGGCTTGATTTTTACATAACCATAATTACCCTGGGGTTATTAAGTTTTGCCTTTTTTACTGTCCTCTGGCCTGCCCAAACAGCTTTTTTTATCTCCCTGTTTTTTATGATTGCTGCTATTCCCGGGGCAGCAAAAATACACAAAAAAAGACTTCAAAAGGAAAATCTTCACCGGAGGCTTCGCTCCATAGTCGAAGGGTATCGGAAGAAGTTGAAACAGCTTGAGGATGCTGAAGAGCTGGCTTCTTTTATATGGCCATTTTTAAATAAACTACCTCAATTTGAACAGGCACAGCCACCAAAAGGAAGAAAAAAGGAAAAGTTTAAATTGCCGGGGGGAGTTATCCGGGCAATCTACCGGAACATACCTGTACTCATCAATTTCATACCGTCCGCTGATAAACCGGTAGATGTTTCTGCCGTACACGAGTTGCTGGGGATTATGAAAAAGCAGGGATACCGGTACGCCCTCCTGGTCACCCCGGGTGAATTTGCTCCGGATACCATGCGGCTGGTTGCTTCCCTGCGCAACCAGTATCGCATTGCCCTGGTGCCGGAAAAGGAACTGCTGTACCTGCTAGCCCAGGCAGAAAAACTAACCCAACCTGCTGACCGGACTGAGACGACAGAGGTTACTCCTTTTGTGTTGTCCCTTAAAGCCCTTATAAAAGCGGTCATTGATTATAAAAAGGGGCGTTTATATCTGGTAACCGGAGCATTGTTAACAATCTTTTATTTCATCCTGGGTCCCGGTAATTCCGTAAGTAAGGTTTACCTTTTCCTGGCGGCAGCCAACCTTTTTCTCGCCCTGCTCTGCCTGGTTTTCGGTCAAAGGGAAACAGTACCTCCGGATATCCATGATCTCCTGCAGGAAACTTAATAAAAACTCCGGATAAGCTGAAAGGGCCACGTTTGATGGCCCTTTTTCATTACTGCACCGGCAGATTAAAAACTTACATAGATTTAGTGCAAGTTACTAAAAATATCTATATGTAACCTGCCGAGGTGTTACGATGCACGATCCCGGGAAGATTTCTGGGTTGCAAATGATATACCTGCTTATCAACGTGGTTGGTGCCACGGCCCTGGTCTTTTTACCCGGGTTTACCGCCTTTATAGCGGGGAGGGATGCCTGGGTGGCCCCTCTTTTAGCTACCCTGCCCGGCTTATATGTAATTCTGGTGATTACTTCTCTGGGCCAGCGCCTCCCCGGCCAGACCATTGTGCAGTACACCGAAACGCTGCTGGGCCCGTGGTTGGGGAAAATTATCGCCCTATCCTATATAATCTTCTTCTTGCATGTCAATGGAATAGCCGTAAGGGAATTTGGTGAACTGATTGCAGCTGCCCTTATGCCCCGGACGCCGCAGGTGGTATATGCCACTCTGATGGTTACTGTCTGCAGTTACGGGGTTTACCATGGCCTGGAAGTGCTGGCCCGGGTTATGGAATTAACCTACCCGTGGCTCCTCATCCTCTTTGGCCTGATACTCATTCTGGTCGCCGGGCATATGGAACCGTCCAATTTACTTCCCGTACTCCAGAGCGATGTTAAAACCATTATTCACTCCTGTCTTAATCCTATTGCCTGGCGTGGGGAAGTATTTATCCTGGGTATGTTTTTTACTTCCCTGGCCCGTCCTGACCTGGCCAGGCGTAACGGGTTCATCGCCGTCCTGGCCGTCGGATTGATCCTTACCATAAACGCCCTGGCCTGTACCGCCGTTTTCGGCGTTACAACCGGAAGGCTTAACTTTGCCACCTTCGAACTGGTAAGGCTGGCCGGTTTCGGACCTTTTTTAACCAGGCTGGACGCCCTCTGGATGATCATCTGGATCGTAGGCATTTTCGGAAAGGTGGCCCTCTTTCATTATGCTACCGTAACGGGTACCGCCCAGCTGTTCCGGCTTAAAAACCACCGCTGCATAATCACGCCCCTGAGTATCCTTCTTATCGCCCTCTCGCTGAGTCAATTTAATTCATTAACGTCTATGCTGTCCTGGATTAACGGCCCCTGGATTCCCTATGCCTTTCTTTATGAAATGGGCATTCCCACCGTTCTGCTCATCCTGGCCCTTTTAAGGGAAAAAAATCGCCTCCCGAAATGGAGTTTCAAAATTAAACGGAATTTCCGGTAAAAAATAAACCGGCGGAGTATTTTTCCGCCGATTTTCTCCCGGGAATTATGGCGGGAGTGTGTGAGAATCGAACTCACCCGGGACGGGATTGCCGCCCCACAGCTGGTTTTGAAGACCAGGAGGGCCACCAGGCCCCATCCACTCCCGCAGACAAATGCAGTTGCTCATAAGCCGCCAGTAAAATGCAGATTGTATTATACCATGTTCGCCGGGATTAATCAATAACTGTATCCTTACTCCCCATCCACTGCCATTGATTTTAAGGGGAAAATGTAATACCCTAGATTAAGGAGTTGTCCACTGGCGGTTGGAGAAGGATTTTACTGGTTACCCGTGGAATAATACGAAAACCGGGGTTTGATTTGAGTACGGGCAGGTGAGCCTTTGAGCAAATGCTGGATCTATTCGAGGAAATCAAAGAAGAGATGGCTATTGTAGAACGGGAATTGCAAGCCACCTTGCAAACCCCGGATCCACTTCTAACCGAAACTTCCACCCATCTATTAATGGCAGGGGGAAAGCGCCTGCGCCCTGCTTTTAGCTTGTTAGGAGGCAAGTGTGCCGATTTCCACCTGGAACGGGTTTTACCTCTGGCCGTAGCTTTAGAGTTGATCCATATGGCCACCCTGGTTCATGACGATGTGGTGGATGCGGCCATGACCCGCCGGGGTGTGCCCACCATAAAAGCTCGCTGGGGGAATCGGATTTCCACACATGTGGGAGACTATTTATTTGCTCAATCCCTTATCCTTATTGCCAGGTATGATGATCCACTGATACCCAGAATACTGGCCAGTACCAGCGTCAAAATGTGTGAAGGTGAAATCCAACAAATCTCCGGCTCTTTTGATACTGAACAGACAGTAAAGGATTATTTTTACCGGATTAATCGTAAAACTGCCCTGCTCATCGCTGCCAGTTGCCAGCTGGGAGCTGTGGCCTGTGGTGCTTCGGCAGAAATTCATCTTGCTTTACGACGGTACGGGCATAATATTGGTATGGCCTTTCAAATAACCGATGACATCCTGGACCTGGTAGCAGAACAAAAGCAGCTTGGTAAACCGGTGGGAAGTGACCTGCGTCAGGGCATTATTACTTTACCGGTAATTTATGCCTTAAAACATAGCCCCGAGCGGGAGCGTTTGAGAACGCTGATTTTATCCTCGAATAAAAGTGAGGAACTAATCCAGGAAGCAATTACTATCATCCAGCATTGTGGTGGAATTCAATATTCCATAGAAGTTGCTGAAAAATACATCTGGAAAGCCAAAGGAGCTCTAAAGAATTTGCCCCAGCGCCCCGCTAAAAAAATACTAGAAAAGGTAGCAGACTTTGTAAGCATCAGAAAATTCTAGAGATAAAGGATTGAGCCCACTTGCCAAGAACTTACCCTATTTCTTTAATTTTATCCCAGCGTCCTTGCCTGGTGGTCGGCGGTGGCAGTGTGGCTGAACGCAAGGTTTTATCTCTTCTGGCCTGCGGGGCTAAAGTAAAGGTGGTCAGCCCCTCTCTCACCCCGACCCTGCAGGATTTAGCAAGCAAAGGCAAAATCAACTACAGGCGGGGAACATTTGAGATTGCAGATTTGGAAAATATGTTTTTAGTCATTGCCGCCACTGACCGGGATGAAGTTAATCACCGGATAGCTACAGAAGCAATGGCCAGAAATATGCTTGTAAACGTGGTTGATGATCCCCCGTACGGTAATTTTTACGTCCCGGCAGTGTTAAGGAGGGGCTCTTTACAAATCGCCATCTCAACTGACGGCAAGAGTCCCCTTTTAGCCCGTAAAATTAAAGAGGAACTTGAAGAACGTTATGGACCGGAATACGGTATTCTGGTTGATTTGCTGGGAGAAATACGCCACGATATTTTAAATAAAATAACTGACCCCAGGAAAAGGCGAGAATTGCTGGAAGCCATTGTGGACGATGAGACTTTGCAGTTGTTGGCCGGTGGAGAACTCGAAAAAGCAAAGGAGCGGGTAATCAATGCTTATCATCGCAGTAGGAGTAAACCATAGAACAGCTCCGGTGGAGATACGGGAACGGCTCTCCTTTTCAGAACATTCCCTGGGAATGTCCCTTTCCAGGTTAAACACTTATCCTGCCATTGAAGGATGTATCATATTATCCACCTGCAACCGGACAGAAATTTACGCTGCCACGCGGAAGCTGGATGAAGGTTTAAATGCCATCTGGGATTTTCTCTCTCAAAAATCCGGTGTGGATATTTCAGAAATCAAAAACTACACCTATGCCCATACCCTTTATGATACTATCCGCCACCTTTTTCGGGTTGCGGCAGGGCTTGATTCGATGATCCTGGGAGAGACTCAGATTCTCGGCCAGGTACGTCATGCTTACCAGCTGGCCTGCCAGTACGGAGCAACCAACCGGGTGCTCAACACTTTATTTCAGCAGGCCATCACGGTGGGCAAGCGGGTGCGAACGGAAACGGGTATCGACCAGAATGCCGTTTCCATCAGCTACGCTGCCGTGGAACTGGCCAAACAGCAGTTCAAGGATCTTTCCGGCCGTTCGGTACTGGTAATTGGTGCGGGCAAGATGAGCGAACTGACCGCCCGTCACCTGGTAGCCAACGGGGTAACCGGGGTAATTGTTTCCAACCGTTCTTACCCCCGGGCCGTTGAACTGGCTGCTCAGTTCAACGGCCGGGCAGTAAAATTTGATCATCTGTACCAGCATATTGAGGAAGCAGACATCATTATAAGCTGTACTGCAGCTTCTCATTATGTGGTACACTTAAGTGAAATGAAGGAAGCTGTGGCCCGCCGCGGAGGACGGGAATTGATGATTATTGATATTGCGGTGCCCCGGGATGTCGAACCAGCGGTGGGAGATTTGCCGGGAGTAACCCTTTATGACATAGACGATCTGCAGCAGGTGGTTGACCATAACCTGGAAGAACGCAAGAAAGCTGCTGTAACAGCGGAAGGAATCATTGAAGAAGAATTGGATAAATTTATGCAATGGTTGAGCATGCAGTTTGTTATCCCCACCATTGCAGCTTTAAAACAACGGGGAGAAGAAATTAAACAAAAAGAATTACGCCGGGCACTCAATCGACTGGGAAATATTTCCGAGCATGATCGCAAGGTGGTAAGTTCCCTGGCCAATTCCATTGTCAACCAGCTGCTGCATGTACCTGTGGCCCAGCTCAAGGCTTATGCCCTTACCCCTGAAGGTCACCTGTACATGAAAGTGCTGCAAAATCTTTTTAAGCTGGAACTTCCTGGCGAACAATCTCGTAATGAAAAGGAACCTGCGCAGGGTAGCCTGGCCACCGGCCAGTAAAAAGTAAGTCTGGATTGCATCGCCCGGCTCCGGTAAAGGGGCGGGCCTTATTCATGGAGGAAATATTATGAAAGAGGAAATAGTTATTGGTACCCGGGACAGCCAGCTGGCCATGTGGCAGGCCAGATGGGTTCTGGAAAAGTTGCAGGGGCTGTACCCACAGAAAAAGTTTGTCCTGAAGGGGATGAAAACACGGGGAGACCACATTCTAGATGTAGCCCTGGCTAAAATAGGCGATAAAGGCTTGTTTACAAAAGAACTGGAGGTTGCTTTATTAAACGGGGAAATTGATCTGGCCGTCCATAGCATGAAGGATCTTCCCACCAGTTTACCGGAAGGTCTTACCATCGGGGCTATTTGCCCGCGGGAATTCCCGGGGGATGTCCTGATATCCCGCTCGGGGCTTACCCTGGACAAACTTCCTCCCGGTGCCCGCATCGGTACCAGCAGTTTGCGGCGTACTGCCCAGTTGTTACACTACCGGCCTGATTTCAACGTCATTACCATCCGGGGTAATTTAACTACCCGCCTGCGCAAACTGGAGGAATTGAATCTGGATGCCATAATCCTGGCTTATGCGGGCATACATCGTCTGGGGCACGATGAAAGGATCACCCAGCTCATTCCCTTTGACATCTGCCTGCCCGCAGCAGGCCAGGGTTCCATTGCCATTGAAATTCGCGCCAGCGATTCATCAATGCAAGAATTGATTCGGCCCCTGGATGACCCCTCTTCCCGTGCGGCCATTATAGCAGAGAGGGCGCTGATGAGAAAACTGGAAGGTGGATGTCAGGTACCTGTTGGTACCCTGGGTCAAGTTCAGCAGGGGCAACTTTTCCTGGAAGGCGTTGTGGCCAGCCTTGATGGTCGCCAGCTGGTACGAAAAAATATTTCCGGGCCGCCAGGCCAGGCGGAAAAGATCGGGGAAGAACTGGCCATGCAGTTAATAGGAATGGGAGCAGGGGAAATTCTAAATAAAGTACGACAGGAGTTCGATCTGCAATGAAAATTGGCACTGTTTATCTGGTAGGAGCAGGGCCCGGGGATCCGGGATTGATTACTGTCAAGGGGCTGACCTGCATTCAAAAAGCCGATGTTATTGTATACGATCGGCTGGCCAGCCCCAAGCTTTTATCCCATGCGGCACCGGGGGCAGAATTGATTTTTGTAGGCAAAAGCCCCGCCGGACATGTCATGACCCAGGAAGAAATTAATCGACTTTTAATAGATAGGGCCCGTCAGGGAAATTTAGTTGTGCGCCTGAAGGGGGGAGACCCCTTTGTTTTTGGTCGGGGAGGAGAAGAAGCTGAGGCCCTGGCAGAGGCAGGTATACCTTTTGAAGTGGTGCCCGGTATAACTTCAGCGGTTGCTGTACCGGCATATGCTGGCATTCCGGTAACTCATCGTGACTATGCCTCCACCCTGGCGATAATAACCGGCAATGAAGATCCCAGGAAAGAAAGTTCACACATTAATTGGGAGAAACTAGCTGCGGCAACCGACACGCTGGTCATCTTAATGGGAGCAGCCAATCTCGCATACATTGTTGAACAGCTCACCAAATTTGGGGCTGATCCCCAAACTCCGGTGGCAGTAATCAACTGGGGAACCCGCCCGGAGCAGAAGACCGTAACAGGAAATCTGGAGAATATTGTTTCCAGGGTCATAAAGGAAGGTGTTACCAACCCGTCGGTAATTATTGTAGGCAGGGTGGTAAACCTGCGGGAAAGACTATCCTGGTACGAGAAAAAACCCCTTTTTGGAAAACGAGTTCTGGTCACCCGTAGCAGGGAACAGGCCAGCAATCTCTCCCGGGCAATTGAAGCACTGGGTGGGGAAGCGGTTGAATTTCCAACCATTCGGATTGTGGAGCCGGAGAACTATGAACTCCTGGACAAGGCAATTTCCCGTTTGGATTCCTATCGCTGGATTATTTTTACCAGCGTAAACGGTGTGCAGTTTTTCTTTACCCGCTTGTTGCAACAGGGTAAAGATGTGCGGGATCTAAAAGGTATTAACATCTGTGCCATCGGACCTAAAACCAGGGAAGCTCTTGAAAATTACGCCTTAAAAGTTTTTTACGTACCCGATGAATACCGGGCTGAACAAATTATTACCGGTTTAAAAAGCTGGATCAAACCCGGCGATCGCATTCTTTTACCCCGGGCTGATATTGCACGAAAAGTACTGGCTGAAATGCTTTCCGATCTGGGAGCTGTGGTGGATGAAGTAGTAGCTTACCGCACCGTGCCGGCCGGGGGAGATGCTCATTTGCTAAAACAAATGCTTGCCGAAGGGAAGATTCACATCATTACCTTTACCAGTTCTTCCACCGTGCGCAATTTTGTCCGCCTGCTGGACAACGGGCAGTTGCCCGGACTTTTGCAGGGAGTGACGGTAGCCTGCATTGGTCCGGTAACAGCACAAACTGCCCGGAAACTGGGCCTGCCCGTACATGTTCAGGCACACAAATATACCATTGATGGGCTGGTTGAAGCAATTCTGGAGGCCAACCAGGTGATGATTAAAAATGATTAGTATCAGTAAATTACTCCTGGATACCACTGGCTTTGGTGATCAATTGCGTTATAATCCTTCAGCCCGCAACCAGATTCACGGGACTACAGAGGGGCAGGGGCCGGTTGTGGTCTGGAACATGACCCGCTCCTGCAATTTGCGCTGTATCCATTGTTATGCCAGTGCTAACAGTAAAAGGCACCCCAATGAATTAACTACCACCGAAGCCAAAAAATTTATAGATGACCTTGCTGCCTTTAAAGTACCTGTGCTACTGTTTTCCGGCGGCGAGCCTTTGATGCGGGAGGATTTTTTTGAGCTGGCTGCTCATGCTGTTAGCCGTGGTATCCGCACCACCGTTTCCACCAATGGTACCCTGATTACTCCCACCGTGGCAGGCCTTTTAAAAAAAATAGGTGTGGGGTATGTAGGGATCAGCCTGGACGGAACGGGGGAGAGCAATGATCACTTCCGGGGTCGGACGGGAGCTTTTGAATCCGCCCTGGAAGGCATCCGTAACTGCCTGGCAGTGGGACAAAAGGTGGGATTACGTTTCACTATTAACCGGCATAATTTTCATCAATTAGAAGCCATTCTTGATCTAATTGAAAAGGAAAATATCCCCCGGGTTTGTTTTTATCATCTGGTTTACAGTGGCCGGGGAAGGGAAATGTTAAAAGATGATGTTACGCACCAGGAGTCCCGGGCTGCTCTCGACTTGATTATGGAGAAAACAATCGATTTTCACCGCCGGGGATTGAGCAAAGAGATCTTAACTGTGGATAATCATGCCGATGGAGTCTATGTATACTTGAAATTGAGGGAAAAGGATCCCCAGAGAGCAGAGCGGGCATACCAGCTGCTTTTACAAAACGGTGGAAATCGCTCTGGTATAGCTATAGCCGCTGTGGACTGGGAAGGAAATGTTCACCCGGATCAATTCACCCTCCAGTACACCTTCGGCAATGTGCGGGAAAAAAGCTTCGGCGAAATCTGGACGGATCTTTCCCATCCTATTTTAGCCGGCTTAAAAAACCGCCGGCCCCTTTTAAAGGGGCGTTGTGCCCGTTGCCGGTGGGTGGAAATTTGCAACGGAAATTTCCGCACCAGGGCGGAAACAGTTTTTAATGATTTCTGGGCGCCTGATCCCGCCTGTTATTTAACAGACCAGGAAATTGGCATTGCTTGATTGGAGGTGCTGCACGTGAGTTTCCCCATCACCCGTCCCCGCCGCCTGCGGTTAAAGGAAAACATACGTCGCCTGGTAAGGGAAACCCGCCTGACAACGGATGACCTCATCTACCCGCTATTTGTCACCCATGGCCGGGAAATGCGTACTCCCGTGGAAGCCATGCCGGGGGTTTATAATCTTTCCCCGGATTTAATCATTGAAGAGGTGGCCCGGGTAGGCGAGTTAAACATACCCGGCATTATCATCTTTGGGATTCCCCGGGTAAAAGATGAATCAGCCAGCGAGGCTTACGATGATGAAGGTATAGTGCAGCAGGCTGTACGGCTAATAAAGAAGGAGTTCCCGGAATTAATAGTCATCACCGATGTGTGCCTCTGTGAGTACACCAGCCACGGCCACTGTGGAATAGTGGAGCAGGAACGAATTCTTAATGATCCCACCCTTGAACTGCTGGCCCGTACCGCCCTTTCCCACGCCAGGGCAGGAGCCGATATGGTAGCGCCATCTGATATGATGGATGGAAGGGTAGCTGCCATTCGCCGCGCCCTGGATGAAGCCGGTTATCAGGATGTGGCCATTATGTCATACGCGGCCAAGTATGCATCGGCTTACTATGGGCCTTTCCGGGAAGCCGTGAACTCGGCACCAAGGTTCGGGGACCGGCGATCTTACCAGATGGATCCTGCCAATGCCCGGGAAGCCATGCGGGAAATAGCCCTGGATATTGAAGAGGGAGCTGATATTATCATGATCAAACCCGCCCTGGCTTACCTGGATATTGTCCGCCGTGTTCGGGATACCTTTAATTGTCCTGTAGCAGTGTATAATGTCAGCGGTGAATATGCTATGGTTAAAGCCGCTGCCATGCGGGGTTGGATTGACGAACGACGGGTAGTTCTGGAAACACTTACAGGAATGAAAAGGGCGGGAGCAGATATGATCATCACTTATCACGCCCTGGATGTGGCACGCTGGCTGCGAGAAGGCTAGCCAGTTATCTTAGAGAGGATGGTAAGTATGCTGGTTTCCTGGAACTCAACCAATGCCTGTAACCTGACCTGCCAGCACTGTTACAGGGATGCTGGCGCCAGGATGGAGGAAGAGTTAAATAGTTCCGAAGCGGCCAAATTGATTGATGAAATTGCCCGGGCTGGCTTTAAAATTATGATTTTTAGCGGCGGCGAGCCTCTCCTGCGGCCGGATATATACGAACTGATCCAGTATGCCGCCCGTAAAGGCCTGCGGCCGGTTATGGGAACAAATGGTACTTTAATTACCGGCAGCGTCGCCGAAAAGTTAAAACAGGCTGGAGCACTGGTAGTGGGAATTAGCCTGGACAGTGTTAATAAGGAACAACACGATCAGTTTCGCGGTGTGGTGGGAGCCTGGGAGGCAGCAATCGAAGGTATGGAGGCCTGCAGGAAGGCCGGTCTGCCTTTTCAAATTCATACTACGGTAGTAGAATGGAACTATGAACAGGTAGAGGCGTTAACTGACCTGGCGGTGCAACTGGGAGCTGTGGCTCACCATGTGTTTTTCCTGGTGCCGACAGGAAGGGCCGTAAATATAGAAGAAGAATCCCTGAGGGCGGAGCAGTACGAACGTTTGCTCCACCGGATAATGAAAAAGCAAAGGGAAGTGCCCATTGAATTGAAACCTACCTGTGCCCCCCAGTTTATGCGTATTGCTGCCCAAATGGGTTTGAAATTACGTTTCCAAAAAGGTTGCCTGGCGGGTACCGGTTATTGCATTATCAGCCCGAAGGGTGATGTTCAACCCTGTGCTTATTTAAATATACCTGTAGGTAATGTCAGAGAAACGCCCTTTGACCTCATCTGGCGGGACAATCCAGTTTTTCAAAGGTTACGCACTGCTGACTACAGCGGCGGGTGCGGTTCCTGTAATTATCGCAATATCTGTGGCGGCTGCCGGGCCCGCGCTTACTATTACCATGGCGATTTTATGGCTGAAGAACCATGGTGCTTGTACCGGAAAGGTAAAATAAATAGCGGAGGAATAGTTTGTGACGCTGGATAGTATGGATAAACAACTGTTGAATATTATTCAGAGCAACCTGCCCATTGATCCCGAACCTTACAGGAAACTTGCTGAAATCCTGGGCACCACTGAGGAAGATATACTGGGCCGGTTGAAAAGATTAATCGAAAAAGGGGTTATCAGGCGGCTGGGGGCCATATTTGATTCCCGCAAGGTTGGATATTGCGGCACTCTGTGTGCAATGAAAGTACCGGAAGACAGGATCGAGGAAGTGGTGGCTGTAGTTAATAGTTTTCCGGGAGTAACCCACAATTACCTGCGGGATCACCCGTATAACATATGGTTTACGTTGCTGGTTGAATCCCAGGTCGAACTGGAAAATATTTTACAAGAAATTAAAAAACGTACCGGTATAAGCGATATGCTCAACCTTCCGGCCTCGAGAATTTTTAAAATCCTGGTTAACTTCGATCTGGGAGAGGATGATGATGCTTAGCCAGAAAGACATAGAAATTATCCGTGCTCTCCAGGAAGGTCTTCCCCTGGTCAGCCGTCCCTTTCAAGTTTTGGCCCAAAAGGTTGGGCTCAGTGAAGAAGAGCTTTTGAACAAAGTGCGGGAATTTGTTAAGCAAGGGATTATCCGGCGCTTCGGGGCGGCTGTACGCCACCAGGATCTGGGTTATATTTCCAACGCCATGGTAGTCTGGGAGGTTCCTGAGGAAAAAATAGAAGAGATAGGCCGGTTGATGGCCTCCTTCGATGAGGTTTCCCACTGTTACCAGCGTCCCAGCCGGCCACCAGAGTGGCCATATAATTTATTTACCGTGATTCATGGTCAAACAAGGGATGAATGTGAGAAAATTGCTGCCCGTCTCTCCCGGGCCAGTGGAATTACCAGCTACCGTTTACTGTTCAGCCTCGCCGAATTTAAAAAAAGCAGTATGAAATACTTTATGGAAAAATGAGGTGATAACTTGCCATACGAGAAATCCCGGGAACTGTTCATACAGGCACGCCGATATATGCCCGGCGGTGTAAATAGTCCAGTAAGGGCTTTTAAAGCGGTGGGAAGAGACCCTCTTTTTATTGCCCGGGGTGAAGGAGCGCTTGTTTTTGATGAAGATGGTAACGAATATATTGATTACGTAGGTTCCTGGGGGCCACTTATCCTGGGGCACCGGCATCCTGAAGTTATGGCAGCCCTGCGGACATGCCTGGAGATAGGAACCAGCTTTGGCGCTCCCACCAGGTTGGAAATCGAGCTGGCCAGGGCCATTGTAGAAGCGCTACCGGGAGTAGAAATGGTGCGCCTTGTTAACTCGGGTACCGAGGCAACCATGAGTGCCCTGAGGCTGGCCAGGGCTTATACCGGGCGCAATAAAATTGTCAAGTTTGAGGGCTGTTATCACGGTCATGCAGATTTCCTGCTTATAAAAGCCGGTTCGGGAGCTACTACCCTGGGAGTACCCAGCAGCCCCGGTGTACCGCCCAATGCCGCGGCGGATACAATAGTAGTGCCATATAATAACTTGAATGCGCTGGAATCAATTTTTACCCGGCACGGCCATGAAATTGCCGCCGTCATTGTGGAACCGGTGGCGGGCAATATGGGCGTAGTACCGCCTGTAAAGGGATTCCTGGAGGGACTTAGAGAAATAACTCAACATTACGGTGCGCTCTTAATTTTTGATGAAGTTATCACCGGATTCAGGCTTTCTTACGGTGGTGCCCAGGAACTGTACAAGATTGATCCCGATCTAACCTGCCTTGGAAAAATCATCGGCGGTGGCCTGCCTGTAGGAGCTTACGGAGGCAAAAAACATATTATGGAAAAAGTAGCCCCGGAAGGACCGGTTTACCAGGCAGGTACCCTTTCCGGTAATCCCCTGGCTGTATCTGCTGGCCTGGCTACCCTAAAGGTATTAAAGCGGCCCGGTACGTACGAAGAACTGGAACGGAAGTCCGCTCTCCTTTACCAGGGAATGGCCGAAGCCGCCCGGGAAGCAGGGCTTACCCTTTCCTTTAACCGGGTTGGTTCCATGCTCTGCATTTTCTTTACTGAAACACCGGTAGTGGATTATACCACTGCCTGTACTGCCGATACCCGTCGATTTGCAGCCTTTTTCCAATCCATGCTGGAACAGGGGATATACCTGGCTCCCTCCCAATTTGAAGCAGTTTTTGTCAGCCTGGCCCATACCGATGAACAAATCCAGAAAACGGTAGAAGCAGCCCGTAAAGCTTTCGCTGCTATTAAGAATACCTAAACTTGTATGCAAACAGCAGGGAGGAAGGGCGAATTTAAGTTCGTAACCATTCCCCGGGGAGAAACTTCTTTTCGGGGCTTTTCTTTGCCAGCCGGGAAAAAGTCATTTGACATAAGGGGGTACAAATGATATAAAATACCTAGCATGTGAATTTTATAACTTGAATAACCGGTTCTTTACCGGGGCTGTAAGAAAGCCCTTTTTTGCATAGAATATTTTACTTAAGGAGAAGGAGGGATTTGATGAAGACACTGCGCGTACCTGAGGCTACAGTAACCAGGTTATCTATATATTCACGATATCTTGAACGACTGGACCGTAACGGCGTAACCACTGTTTCCTCTGGTGAAATCGCCGAAGGAGTTGGAGTTAGCCCGGCCCAAGTACGCAAGGATCTGGCCTACTTTGGCGAATTTGGCACCCGGGGGGTCGGTTATAATGTCAAAGATCTCATGCGTTACACCAAAAAGATTTTGGGGCTGGATCAGGACTGGCCTTTAATACTGGTAGGTGCTGGTAACCTGGGTTATGCGCTGTGTACTTATAAGGGTTTTAATAGCCGGGGATTCAAAATTGTAGGAGTTTTTGATAACGATCTGACAAAAATTGGCAAAAAAATAGCTGAACTGGAAGTATTACCTATGGAAAAAATGCCTGAGGTCATTCAGGAATACAAAGCGCGCATTGGTATAATTGCCGTACCTCCCCGTGCAGCCCAGGATGTGGCCGATTATATGGTTAAAAACGGCCTGGAAGCCATTTTAAATTTTGCTCCGGTAGCTTTAAACCTGCCTGAGGGGATAGAGATACGTAACGTGGACCTGTCCGTCAAATTAGAAATTCTAACCTTTAATTTAGGCTTCAAGTCTGCTCAACGACTGTAAGAAACATACTGTTCATTGTTTTCCTGTCGGTGAGAAAAAAATGACCTGGTATCTCGGCGTTATAGGTGGGGCTAAATGTACTGAAGAAGAAATGGAGCTGGCAGAGGAAGTAGGGCGGGAAATTGCCTTGCGGGGGGCGATTCTGATTTGTGGTGGCCGCGGTGGGGTTATGGAAGCTGCCTCCCGGGGCGCCCGTCTGGCAGGAGGCACGGTCGTTGGCATTCTCCCGGGACGCCGGCGGGAAGAAGGAAACCCCTATCTTTCCATAGCCATACCCACCGGGCTGGGAGATGCACGTAATGCCATTATAGCCTGTGCTGCCGATGCCCTGGTAGCTATTGGTGGGGGATATGGCACCCTCTCGGAAATCGGGCTGGCCCTTAAAATGAAAAAACCCGTGATCGGGCTTTTTACCTGGAAATTGGAACGCCCGGGTTTGTCCGGTGGCCTTCCGCTGGCAACCAGTGCAAGGGAAGCAGTGGAGCTGGCCATAATGCTAATTTCAGCTGGAAAGGAGAACCACGATGCTCCATACCCTGACCGTTAACACTACTACCCGCTCACAGTTAATAGATATTACCCCCCAGGTAAAAAAAATTGTTCAGGCAGAAAAAATCAGCGAGGGATGCTGTTATCTTTTCGTACCCCATACCACCGCAGGAATTACCATTAATGAACATGCCGACCCGTCTGTTGCCCAGGATATAATCAACGGCCTTGAAAAACTGGTACCTCGGGAAGGTAATTACCGGCACCTCGAAGGAAACGCCGACGCCCATATTAAGACCAGCCTCGTAGGCTCATCCCTGGTCGTACCAATAGTTGATGGCCAGCTGGTGCTGGGTACCTGGCAGGGAATTTTCTTTTGTGAATTTGATGGTCCCCGGCAACGCAAAGTTCTAGTGAAATTAATAAACGGGTAGCCTTTAAAAATTAAAACGGGATAGGTCCACCCCATCTTTCTCCTCAATATCTTCTACTGCTACAACAGGATGAATATTCTCCTCGGATGGTATGCTACCCTCCGCCTGCGTATCGGGCAACAGATCTTCCAGCCTGGTTAAAACTTTTTCCACGTCTTCCTGAAACTTTAACAAAGCCCCCAGTGCTGCAGACATAACATGGGGTTCCAGGTGCTTTGCTCCTAAAAGCAGCATGGTACGTGCAAAATCAAGGGTTTCGGCTATACTGGGGCTTTTCTTAAGAGGTAACCGGCGCAAGTTATGGACAAAATCCACTACCTGGGCAGCAAGGCGACCGTCAATTCCGGGAAGTTTTAGAGCAACAATGGCCCGCTCCTGTTCGGCAGAAGGATAAGGGATATAAAGATATAAACAGCGCCTTTTAAAAGCATCACTGAATTCACGGGTGCTGTTGCTGGTCAGTATGGTAAAGGGGATGTGCCTGGCCCGTACAGTACCGAGTTCAGGAATAGAAACCTGAAATTCAGATAGTGCTTCCAGAAGGAAGCTTTCCAGTTCCTCATCACTTTTATCCACTTCATCTACCAGGAGTACCACCTGTTTTTCGGCTAAAAATGCTTTCAACAATGGCCGGGCCAGTAAAAACTCAGGTGTATAAATGTCCTGGCGCAGATCCTCCCATGCCGGCTTATTTCCAGCGGCCACCTGGATGTAAAGGAGTTGTTTTTGATAATTCCATTCGTAAAGAGCTTTTGCTTCGTCCAAACCCGGATAACACTGCAGGCGAATTAGCTGGGTATTCAATGCTCCTGCCAGAGCCCTGGCTAATGCCGTTTTGCCTACACCAGCTGGCCCTTCCACCAATAAGGGCTTGCCCAGGTGAGCAGCGAGATAAAGAGTGGTCGCTATCGTTCGGTCACAAATATAATTCTGCTTTAAAAGGCTATCGGCTACACTTTGAATACTGTGAAACAAGCGGTGCATATTATTTTCGCTCCCGGTTAACATCTTGAGATAACTTGATGAAATGCTACTTTTAATTAATTTTAAAATTTAAGTTAGAATTACCTTCATTTTAAAAACGGGTGATTTAAGTTGCTGATAGAAATTCTTACACGCAATATGGATAAAAAGCCGGTCCTGCTAACTTTTCTGTCAGCACAGCCCGGCCTGCACACCCGGGGTAACGAAATTTCCGTTGACGGTCTTAAAATGATCGTGGGGGACAGTTATATTTATATTACCACCAAGGATTGGGAATGGGGAGAGAAAATTGTACCCCTGCTGTTTTCCATTGTGCCTCATGCCTATGCATCTTCTCACTTCGAGCCAGTTTCCGATCAAAGGATTCTGGTTACTGCTGCGGCCCGCCCTCTTCCAGAAATTATGGAAAGGCTAACCCTCCTGGAACACCTGGACCTGGAAGCGCAGGAACTGGCAGGTCAATTTCAGGTACACTGGCAATCACGTGATGTTGCCGTCAGCTGTCCCGTTTCCCTGATGATCCAGGGGGGCGTAGCTGTAGCAAAAATAAAATTTATCACCCATTTTCGGGATGCGGAATACCACTGCCGGCAAGTTATAAGTCAAATTTCCCTCGCAGAAGTACTGCGCGTATTTACCCCCGAAGTAGCTACCGCCAGGGAAAAACCCCGGGTAGGAACGCTCACCATATCAAGCCGGAAATTCATAACACCAGCGTGCTTTGCTGAATTCTTAAATAACTATAAAGGACAGATCCTTTATCTGGAACAGGAGGATGCCCTGCGGGCTTTTTTTGATCCTGCCGGCCACCTGACTTTCCGGCAGAACGCTTCCCAAATAGAAACAGAACTTTACCTGGAAAAGCCGGAAATACTGACGGAGGAACTCCATCAGCAGTTGACTGCTTCACTTGGTTTTAGCGAACTAACCATCCACAGAACAATAGATAAAATAAGCCTGGAACCCGACCTTCTAATTAAAGACCTGAAATTTAAAAAAGAGCCTCAATTTCACCTGTTCACTCGTTCAGGGACTTTTCTGGCCACCTATAATATCAAAGAAAGGCAGATGGAGCTTACTGCCTCGGTTGAGCTGGGAGTAAAAGAAGCGTTAAACCGCGTAGTCCTAATTTACAGAGCCATGGAAAGTTTCACCGGAGCAGTCCTGAAAATATCCAGGTAATAAGGGGAGCCGATTGTATTGGTTCAAGAATTAATAGGTTTTACAAGCATACTAAGGCAGGCTGGTATTCCTGTTTCTACGGGAGAATTGCTGGAACTGCTCCAGGCCATCTCCCTTTTGGAGCCCACCCGGGAAAACCTCCTCCTGGCAATACGGTCTACTCTGGTTAAAGAAAGTGGACATGAGAAGCTTGTGGAGGAACTCTTAGATTTATACTGGTTAACTTTAAAACAAAAAGTCAAAAAACATTCACAGAACGCTGAAAAAAATAAAACCTTTATTACCACACACTCTCCCCGCCTGTCCCGGGACGAGTTTAATTCCCGCCTGGCACAGATGAAAGAATGGCTGAAACAGGCCATGAAAAGCGAAGATAAATCATTTTCAGGAGGTGGAAAACCGGCAGGGCAGGGGGCTGGTAATAGGAAAAGTGCCGGAAAGAAAGAAAGTGGGAATTTTCAATATGGCCATTTGAATTCCTTTATGACAGGAAAACAGCAGCCAGGACCAATACCCGGGGAAGATATCGAACAACATAACGATAAGCAACCGGAAATGGAACTCTTACATACCGCACGTAAAAATAATTTATACCAGCGTTGTTTTGCCGAACTGGATTCCGAACAAATAAAACAGGTAAAAAAACAGGTAGCCCGCTTGGGACGTCGACTGGCTACCCGCGCTGGCTACCGGCGTATTCCTGCTGCCCGCGGAACAGTAGATATGAGTCGCACTGTACGCCTGGCAGCTACAACCGGAGGAATACCTTTAATCCTCCGTTATCAGGGACGCCAGCTATCACGTCCGGACCTGGTTGTGCTATGTGATCTTTCCGGTTCAGTGGCTCCTTACAGCCAGTTCATGCTGCTCCTGGTTCATACAATGCAAGATAAATTCCGTATGGTCCGGTCCTTTGCTTTTGTTGACGCCATAGCTGAGATTACTGTACACGTAAAAGAGCTGGACCTTGAAAATACCATCCGAAATATTCAGCGACAGACCGGCATCTGGCGAACAGGTTTTTCCGATTACGGTGCTGTCTGGCGCCAGTTTTATCATGAATATCTGCATGTTCTCCACCGGAAGGTCACCCTGATTATTCTGGGTGATGCACGGAACAATTATAAGCCATCCGGAGTAGAATATTTCCGGGAGATTTGTCATCAGGCCCGGCAAGTGATCTGGTTAAACCCGGCACCCGAGCAGAGCTGGAACCGGGAAGATAGTATAATGCATATTTACATGCCCTATTGTCGCTATGTTTTTGAATGTCGCAATCTATCCCAGTTAACCAGGATCGCACGCCAGATTTTTTAATTTTTTATTGCTTGACAGCATGCAGTTCTTCTCGTATATTAGTATTTGCGAACAGGTGAAGTAACATTATGCTGAAGGTGAGAATAACGGTGTAAACACCCTCTTGTCAAAAAACACTGGGTATGTTATAATAACCACTGTCAGTTGATAACGTGCGGCAGTGGCGGAATTGGCAGACGCGCAAGATTCAGGTTCTTGTGGGCGTAGGCCCGTGGGGGTTCAAGTCCCTTCTGCCGCACCAAGTTATTAAA
>Ga0224486_100239_pt1 | contig 22661 bp, 18 predicted proteins | sample TexhydDE_CT_test_FD_172013 | JGI IMG/M metagenome (GOLD analysis project Ga0224486, IMG submission 172013) | Fracking water microbial communities from deep shales in Oklahoma, United States - hydraulically fractured wells DE_CT_test ... | reverse complement strand
CCTCATAGAGCTTAAAGGCCATTTCTATTTGAGATATGAGTACATACTCATCTACACCCTTAAGAACATACCCGTAAGCTGAAACTGACTTTATTTTTTCCATTATTTCTTTACTGGCATTGGCAGTGAGGAATAGAATCGGGATATCTTTATGCTGCTGAATTATTCTTGCTGCATCTATCCCATCGATTGCTCCTTTAAGTTCTATGTCCATAAGAATTAAGTCCGGACTTTTGATGTTATTTAGTGCTTTTTCAACAGCCTCTTCGCCTGATGTGACTATCTCTGTTTCGTATCCGTATTTGGCTAGGATATCTGCTGTTATTTGCGCATTAAGTTTACTATCCTCTACAATCAAAACTTTTTTTGGATAGTGAACATTCATTAGTTGGTACCTCCCAGCTTGTTTGCAAGTATCTTTAAAAAATTGTTTATGATTTTTATTTTCCAAAGTACTATTGTACTCTTATCACTTGAAAAGTGCAATAAAATTTTCCTGTCATAGTATTTATTTTCACCCAGTTAAAAAGTCTGCCACCTTTTTATATGTCCCACTTTCATCCTTGAATATCCGGTTTCTCCATCTTAAGTCTTTTTGGGCTCTTCCATTTGCCAGCCCCAGCTAAACTTCCAAAAAGTCCTTTTGGAGCCGTCCACACCACAGTAAGCGCACCAAATGCAAAGAGAAATATAAAATACCAGGGAACCCAGAAAAGTGTTTTCCATAAGTTTCTGTCGTAGTCATAATTCAAAAAGGCAGCAACCGACATCTGCACCACCCCTGCAACCGAGAGAAGTGCCCCATACCAGGCTGGAATTGGACTAATTCCCAGAGGATAATGGAAAAACATATTGCTTATAGCCCACAAAAGTGTGCCAAAGACAAAACAAAATGCCCATAAGTATCCCAGTACAAAGTCAAAATAGACAGGATATAAATAACGCCAGTGCCAGCTTTTAAAAATATCTTTATGAGTTCGCAGTAAATGCCAGCCTCCAAGTGCCCAGCGCTTGCGCTGTTTCCAGTATTCCCTCAATGTTGCTGGAGACTGTATTAGGGCTACTGCCTGAGGCACAAACCAAACTTCATAGAAACGCTTTTGAATCTTCCAGGTTATATCAATATCTTCAGTCGCAGTATATGGTGAAAAACCGCCAACTTCCTTCAAAACTTCTGTTCGAAATGCTACAACACATCCTGATACAGTTAACACCCTTCCCAAAACTCTCTGAGATCTTTTTATAAGTCCAATAATAGAGGAAAATTCAGCTGCCTGCAGCTTTTCAATAAGATTTTTCCTGTTGACAGATATAGGATTGCCAGTGACTGCTCCCAGTCTTGGCTGTTTTAAAAAGGGATAAACCAGGCCTTCAGTGTATCTGGTAAAAGAATTGTATCAGCATCTATTACCACGGTAATAGATGTTGTTACCGCAACCGACAGGGCAATATTTAAAGCATTGGCCTTTCCCTGATTTTCAGAAAGTCGCAGGAGATGAAAATTGGGATTTAAACCAACAAATCTTCTAATAATATTCGCTGTGTTATCGGTGGATGCATCATCTAAATAATTATTTTTAGTCCTGCCTTATCATTTCCGCCAGCTTTTCCACCGGCAAAAGCGGAGCCTCATGGTAGTCCCTTCCCACTATTCTTTCCGCTGTAAACATGGAGTCCCATACGGCCTCTTCCACGGCTTCTACCACCGCCTGAAATACTTTGTTTATATCACCGGAATGTGGAGATATAGTCTTAATCTCCATCACGGGCTCGCCGTAATGGCAAATCCTGTTTGCCGTTGAAAAGGCGATGGCAATGTCGCCGCTTCCATTCCCCATGAAGGAGCCCGTCTTCGCAAGGCCCAAGACTCCCCTCTTTGCTACCCTCTCCAGACTGTGGGCATCCATCGGCGCATCAGTGGCGATGACGATTATGCAGGAACCTTGGTCTTCTTTCGCCGCCTCTTTCCCTTTTTTTATTTCTTCCTTCAACATCCTTCCCACATTTTTCCCGTTGAAAATAAGGTCTTCCATCCTGCCGTAGTTGGTGAGTAAAAGGACACCTACTGTATAGACTTTGCCCCCTATTTCAATCCGTCTGGAGGCTGTGCCGATACCACCTTTAAACCCGTGGCAGATCATGCCCGTGCCTGCACCAACGCTCCCCGTTTCGAACTCATTTTTTGCGCCTTTTATGGCCGCAATGGCATGTTCCTTTCTCACATGCCTTCCACGAATGTCGTTGAGATAGCCGTCGTTGCACTCCAGCACCACCGGATTTACGGTGCCCGTGGTAATGCCGATATCTTCATTAAAGGAGAGCATGTATTCCATCAGACCATCGGCAGCAGTCCCAACGGACAGCGTATTCGTTAAAATGATAGGTGTCTCCAGCGTCCCCAGTTCTTTCACCTGGATAAGCCCTATAGATTTTCCGAATCCGTTCCCCACGTAACATGAGGCGATAAGTTTTTCCTTAAAGATGTTTCCGCTGTGGGGCACAATTGCAGTTACTCCTGTCCGCACCGGCCCTTTTCCGGGGATAAGCTTTCCTTCGCCGGAAATTAATGTCACATGTCCAACCGTTACTCCTTCTACATCAGTAATAGCATTTAAAGGGCCGGTCGGAAGCAGGCCTAATGTAATACCGTATTCCCTCATCCTCTTTCGCATTTTCTTCCCTCCTAAGGCAAAATAGGGTAAATCCACACAGCTTCTTTTTTGATTACTTTGTAAAATCCTGAATAATCTTTCATGCTCTCATACTCTTCCATAGAGTGCATACCAATAAATCCACAAGGGCGGGATATTTGGCTTACATCCCATTCTGCAGAACAGTTGTGAAGGGGAGTGTCACTTTTTTGATCACAATTATCAAATCAAGGTTGCAATTAAGTCTATATACTTGTGCAAGAGGGATTGAGCCATTCCCCTCCCCCTGGTTAGAATAAAAGTGGAAATAAAGCCAAAAATCATTCTTCCGGGATAAGAAATGACTCAATACAATATTACCATAAGATTTTGAAATTTTGCATTACCTTTTTGTAAAAAGAGCTAAAGATGAAAAGCTAGCTAAATTCGTAGAGTCTGTGCTTACTCGAATCCTGGTATCTCGGACTACTGAGCAAATCAAAGCTGAATCCTATAAAAGAACAGAAAAGAGGCAAGACTAACGTATAATCACTAACGTTGGTACCCTTCCCTTAAAGAGTTTCAAGACTTTGCAATGGTAAATTTACCAGTGACCTTTTCAACCATATATTCCCAAATCCGGAATCTGGCATTCGTCTAATTGGAGCTTTACTAATAGGACGGGAAAGAAGTATTTAGAACATGAGAAAGTATTTTTGGTAGCAAAAAGAGACTTCAAAAAATCAAATGAAAAGGTTATTTTAGTGAAATGACTATTCAAGTTCAAATTTTTGTGTAAAATTTTCATTAGGTCAGAATTAAGTGTTAATTAGTTACCATCACTATTATATTACTTTTGTGTCTTTTTGAGTTGACCTTCTTAAAATAATTTTCTTAATTTTTTTTTTTTTTTTTTTTTTTTTTTTTTTTTAAATTTTTTAGAAGGAATTACGGTTTTTTTGTCGAATATAGTAGTTTAACAGATAATAACGTAAAAATAGTATGGTGCGCCCGGCATGGAGTAAGCTAAAGCGTGGAAGTCCCATGTAGGCCTGGCATTAAACGTGCTAAAAGCAAGGGTATTTATCGTGTGGTGAAATCTTAAGAAAGCTTATGGCAAAATTACTGCCCGGTGAACAAGAACTACATATATGGCTGCTTGGAACGGATAAGTATGAAAAACAAAATTTAGCAGCGCTCAAAGAGTTCCTGTATTTACGGATATCATATTTTATCCATTGGGGCACTTAACATACGGGGGTGTTTTTATGAAAATAGAATCAAGCGATATTTTGAAGAAAATGGGGATTATTTTAGAAATCTCGGATGATGAAATGATTGTAACCTTAAGAAAAACCCTTTTTTCTTCCTGGGGTGATATAGATATCTATGAATTTTTAAATATAGTGGAAAGCGAACTTCGTAAGAACGGAATTATAGTAGGTATAGATAAAAGTGCGTTAATTAGCGTATATACCCAAAATAAAAAAAAAGAAGCGGTGATAGCAAGAGGAATACCATATAAAAGTGGCAGGGATGGTTATCTGGAATTTATTATAAAAATCGATAAGCCAAGAATTCTTTATACAGAAACTTTTTCTGAAGAAGATATATTTGATATGGCAAGTATACCCTTTGCAAGAAAAGGTGATGTTATCGGAAAATTGCATAAACCCATAAAAGGTGAAAACGGAATTAGCGTAAGAGGTAGAATTATAAATGCACCACCTGTAAGAGATGTTGAAGTAAAAATTCTCAGCGATTCCATAGTTTTCAAAGAAGATGAAAATAAGATAGTTGCGATAGCTGACATAAGACCGGTTGTTCATAAAAAAGATGAAACTGATAAATTTGTATATTTTTTTAACTCTATTCCTGTGTTCTTTTACGAAGGAAGTATCCCGAAGAATTCAAGACCTGTAACATTCGAGGGCGATGTTATAATAAACGGAAATATCGAAAAAGGTAATCGAATAATTGCTTCAGGAAATGTTCAGATACGGGGTTCAGTTTACGAATCAGTAGTTGAGGGAGGGCAAAATATTATTATCTATGGCGGAATTGTTGATAGCGAGTTACATGCCGGTTTTTTGCCAGGAAACATTTTTGATAAAATAGAACTTCACGCTGTAAATCTTATTGTTGAGAAATTATCGGCAATTTTCCTCCATATTAAAGAACTACCAACGGTTATGAATAATTCCAGACATTTAAGTGAGAAGATCAAATTAATCGAAACCTTAAAAGAAGAGCTAAAAACATCATCAACGGAAATAAGTATGATACGCAGTTCAAATGTACTTCAAAATCTTCTGGAGGATTTAAAAAGTCTCGTTAAAACGCTTAACAACATTTTGGATTACGACATTATGGGTCTTATAAAACATTTAAATTCATTAAAAGAAATCTATGAAAAAATCCTCTTCATATCAAGGATTTTAGCAGAGCAACATGAAAACAAGGGACACATACTTGCAAAATGGGTTCATGACAGCAAAATTTACGCTATGAATGACGTAATTATAACCTCAGAAGCAGGCTGTTATAACACAAAAATTTCTACAAATGGTTCGGTTTCTATTAATGGTAAGGTTAGGATGAGCACGATCGAATTTAAGAAAAATATCTTCATAAAAGAAGCCGGATCGCTTGGCGTCGGCAGTCACGTATTATTAAAGGGAAGTAAAAATTCAATAGTAAAAATTCTTTACGGCTATGAAGGAGTCGAACTATACTTTGATAAAATAGGCTACAAATTAAAAAATGGTGAAAAAATAAAATTATATTTAGACAAAGATGAAAAAGTCGTTGAAGACATTGTTTAAAGAATAGTTGTCAAGAAAGGAGAAATTAATGGCGAATGATGGAGAAGATGCCTAGTGAGAGGAAAAATAAGAGTTTTATTGAAGAATCAAAGAAATCAATTGCTTATCTTCAGAAGAAAGAAGAATTTTTAAGCAGAATTTTTGAAAACGAGCAGATGCTTATAGTAGTCTGGGCATTGGACGGTAGAGTAGTTTGGTTTAACAGATATACCCAGGCTGTAATTGGTATAGCCGTTGAAGAACAAACAGAGAGGATAGATATAAGTTCAATAATTCCCAGGGACATGATAAGCCGTATAAAAGAAAATTTGGACGATACTGAAGATAGAGGCATTCATTACAAATGTGAAAATCCAATGGTTTTGAAGGATGGCAGACAAATTTATATTATGTGGCATAACAGTATTATTTGCGATGATGAAGGAAACAGGTATATTGTTTCAACTGGTATAGACATTACAGACCTAAAGAATGCCGAAAGGAGGCTTGAAGAAGCAAATAGTAACCTTCTTGCTTTAAACGAGGAATTGATGGCTCAACAGGAAGAGCTCTCTGCAATGAATGAAAAACTTATGGCCCGAGAAGAGGAGTTGAGGCAGAACTTAATTGAAATACAAAGGCAGCAAGATGAATTGAAAAGAAGTGAAGAACGCTACAGACTGGTAGTTGAAGGAGCAAGCGATGGACTATGGGACTGGGATTTGATAACGGATACGGCTTACATATCCGAGAGGTGGAAGGATATCGTTGGTTTAGATAAAGAAGTAGTAAACAACTATTATGAAACATGGACTAAATTCATTCATCCTAGAGATGTTAAAACAGTCATCAGTAATCTACGTAATCATCTTGAGAAAAAGACACCATTTTATTTATGCGAATACAGAATCAAAACAAAAGAGGGTAGATATATTTGGGTTCTAAGCAGGGGAAAGGCATTGTGGGATGAAGAGGGCAGAGCCATAAGAATGGCAGGGTCGCACACGGATATTACTGAACGGAAACAGATGGAAAGCAAGTTGAAGTACATGGCATTCTATGATCCATTAACTGGCCTTCCTCGCCGGGAGGTTTTTATGGATAGGCTCAAAATTGCCATGGCAGATGCAAAAAGGAATGGGAAGAAACTTGCAGTGTTTTTTGTGGACCTTGATAATTTCAAAACAATCAACGACTCCCTGGGACATCATATAGGTGACAGGCTATTGAAGAAGATTGCCAAGAAACTGAAAGCGTGTCTGCGTGAATCAGATACGGTATCCAGAGTGGGCGGTGATGAGTTTGTTATTTTGCTACCTAACATAATTAATATTGACGATACAAATAAGGTTGCAAACAGAATATTGGAACTTTTCAACCAACCGATAAAGTTTAATAATCATGAATTGTACGTGACTATTAGCATAGGTATTGCCATATATCCTGACCATGGAAAAAATGAAAGAGCTATAGTCAAAAATGCAGATATAGCGATGTACAAGGCTAAAAGAGATGGGAAAAATAGTTTTCAATATTTTGACAGCATTACGAGGAAAGAAGTCGAAGTTGCCAGCACAATAAGAAGAGATTTAAGGTTGGCTTTGGAAAAAGGTCAGTTCTTTTTGTGCTATCAGCCTCTTGTTGATATAAGGACTGGTAAAGTAACGAGTATGGAGGCACTGGTGAGATGGCAGCATCCTAAAAAAGGACTGATCAATCCTATTCATTTTATTCCAATTGCTGAAGAAACACGACAAATAATATCTATAGGTGAATGGGTGTTAAGGACAGCCTGCAAGCAAATGAAAGAATGGCTTAATATGGGGTATTATGGTTTTAGTGTTTCGGTGAATGTTTCAGTGCATCAGCTGCAGCAACCTGATTTTGCAAAGGTTGTATTTGATATACTAAACGAAATTGAACTTGAACCAAGATTCTTAGAACTGGAGATTACTGAAACAGTCCTTATAGAAGCAATGGATACGGTGGTTAGAAACCTTTATCGCTTGAAGGAAATGGGGGTCAAAATAATAATAGATGATTTCGGAACGGAAAATAGTTCTTTCAAATACCTCCAAAAATTTACGGTTGATGGTTTAAAAATTGACAGGTCGTTTGTGAGTGAGATAAAGGTAGAGGTAAATAAGGCTATTGTCGATGCGATTATTTTCTTGGGGCACAGGATGAAACTCGGCGTAACTGCCGAAGGTGTGGAAACAAAAGAACAGCTTGATTATCTTGTAGAGAGCGGGTGCGACAAAGTTCAAGGTTATTATTTCAGCAAACCGTTGCCTCCAGACGAGGCCATTCGAATGGTTCAGAAAGAATCCAATTATTTCATCTTTTCTCCTTCTACCCAAAAGTGTTGCAAGGAAGTAGACGGAACAAAAGAACATAGTGGAAAGGATAAGACCTTAGGGAAGTCTGAAAATACTTGAAAAAATTCGCATTCTTATCAAGAGTTGGGATAGGTATTTGTCCGTGTCAAGATTTCGTAGGTAAAAAATTTTTTATAACTGACCTCACCGTTAAAAATCTAGGAGTTTAAAATTAGTAGTTTATATATATTGCTAATTATGTTAAATTATTACTTTAACAAATCATAAATATCCGCTTTCTTTTTTGCTTTTTTAATGTAAAATATATACTAGAATTGTTTACTCCTCAAATACCTACTGCTAATCCATTTGCTCGTGTTAATTCTTTTAAAACGTATTTTATCCATGGCTTGCTCGCAAATGGACCTTTCAGTATCGGTAATGAAACTCTTAACCATTCTTCTATGTCTTCTTCCGCGTATTTTCTTTTTTCTTCCTGCTTTGTCGGCTGCATTATCTTTTTTATTTCTTCCTGTTTTAAATGCCACTGCATTGTATAGTCTTCTAATCTGCCATTCGCTTTTTCTGATAATATCCTGCTCATCCTGTCTCCACCTTCTTCTGTCCACCTAGCTCCAAGCCGTTTCATACGTCTTGCTATGTTATGCTGAACTTGGCCTTCTATGGCTCCTAATCTTTCCGCTCCTTCAGAACCTTTTATCCCCTCCCAGTTCTCTTATTTGTCGTATGTCTCTTCGTCATACCACAGGGCCTCTAGCAAGTTCTTCTGCAAGTGATAAGGATCCAGTCTATATTCTGCTCCTGAAAAGTATTCTAATCCTCCTTTTGGCCATTCCGCTCCGTCCCCTCCTATATACACTTTCTCTATTTTGTCTAATTTCCATTTACTTCCTACTTTCGCGTATACTTCTTCCCACATACTCTCTCCTTCTGCTAAGCCGCTTACTACTAGTTTGTTCTTTAGTCTATATCTTCCCTGTGATTCTTCTTCTTTCCCTTCATAGATTACAAAGTGCTTTATTTCTCCTTTCTTCTTATCCGACCTCTGCAGTCTTATTACTACCCCGTCTCCTTCTATATAAAGCTTTGACGTCTCTTCTTTCCCTTCTGGTATTTGTCCATATTCAAATACAGCCTCTTTCTTTTCTTCGCTCTCCTTCTTTATCTCATCACCTACTTCCTGGACCACATTCCATATCGTCATTGAGCTAATATGAGGGAAAAGGTAGCTTAATACTTTCGCTGCCCTCCTAAAAGTCATTTCTGTGGCTAGTTTTGTCGCTATCTCCCTTATCCCCGGTGTTATTCTGGCTCCTGTCGGAATCCCCAATACTTCGTCTAAAAGAAATTTCGTCTCACCTGTCTCTTTGTTCCTGTATAACCTCCTCCTGTACGTAAATTCCCCAAAAATGCTTATCACCTGCTTCGCTCTAAATCCTATTACCTCCTACACTCTCTTATCTCGGTTCTCCATTAGCTTTCTGTCCATCTCTTCTGCTGCCCACTCAAGAAGTTGCCTTGATACTTTTTGTGTAAGTTCATGTATCCCCCTCTCCAGTTCATAAAAGTCTTTACTTTCCTTTATTATTTTCATTAAACCCTGAACAAAAAGCAGGATTATGCCCACTATGTGTCGAATATCTAATAACATATCAGACCTCACGTTCCTTTGATTTGATTTTTGATTTTTTCCCGGTGAGGTCTTTTTTTCTACATCCATACCCCATTTTCCTGCTTCATCACCTACTGAAATTTTACACTATCCATGCTTTGGATTGTAAATGAGCCACAGTTTCGTTCACACTACTTTATTAAAGTGAAAAAGACATTGCAAAGGGTGGGTATCCCTGGGGTATTATGGATATGGCACAATAAAAACCCATTAAGGAGGGAACCCACCCAATGACATTATACCAAAAACTTAAAGCTTCGGGTAATCCCCAGGCTATTGCTCAAGTTACTATCTCTTTGCTTGAGTCTCATTCCGTTAAAGAAACCGCTAAAATCTTGGGTGTTACTCCAAGGTGGGTGTATAAATTAAAAGAGCGTTTCAGGCTTTCTAACGGCGATATATCAGCCTGTATCAAAAAACGAGGGCCTAAATTCCGCATGCCTACCAGAACTCCAGAACATATCGAAAATTTGGTCGCAACTTTAGCAAAAGAAACTAATCTAGACTCTAAAAGATGGGCTTTGTTCATCAAAAATACCTTCAATATCCAGCTTTCTCCTTTTACCATCCGTAATATCAGAAGACGTTACGGCATCCGATGCCAGAAACATATAACAATTACAGACTCTCGCCGTTTCGCTGCGGATTTCTCCGCTTTTGAACCTTTGCAGTTCTGGCAGTTCGATTCAAAGCATATCGCCGATCAATCGGCTTTGCCTCCAGAAGCATATGCCTCTATTTTTAAAAATAAGCTCCCTCTTTATCAGTTCACTGCTATTGATATTAAAACAAGATTGCGCTTTATCGCGTATGCCGATTCCCTCGATTTCAAAAACAGCCTGACTTTCATGCTGCTTGTGGCGGCATGGCTTAGAGCTTTCAGTGTAAAACATCAACTTTTCTTCCAAACAGATAACAGAGCAGAGTTTGGAGGCAGTGCCACTTCTCGCAAAAGAAAACTCATTCAAAAACTTATTTTCGATCATTGGAATGTATCTTTGCTTAATATCCCGGAGAGAAACAAGAAGACAAATTGCTTCGTTGAGCGTTCTCACCGCACTGATGATGAGGAGTTTTATGCTTTAAACTTGAATAAGGCAACTTCAAGGAGTTCGTTTCTGAACATGGCGCAAAATTGGATACTATATTTCAACTACAGACGGCCGCATTTCGGCAAAAACATGAATGGAATGACTCCTGTTGAGGCATTAAAGTTTTATCGCTGCCTTTATCATCCTACAATTGGTTTCATGCCTGTGGTTGTTTTGGATCAGCTTTCTAATTACGTTTCTTTACTTTTTGACATTTCTTCGTTGCCCTGGGATAACCTGCCCAAAAATAAAAAGCTATTGAATGAAACTATGACACATTACAATTTAGCTCACAGAAGCTCTTTTGTAGTGCCTGCTCTGTCCCTTCCCCTGCCCGACCTTCCTGCCCACCGAAACAATGATTGACTCAATGCATCCTCTGCACTTTGTCGCATCCTCATTTATGCAAATCTTGCCAGGATACAGCTCATATTTGAGCTTGTACTCAAGCCTGTTGACGTTCGGCATTACAATGTTTGCACCACACATGAGCCCCTTTTGTCTTCCCAGCGGGTCTAAAGTGCCAAGTGCAGTTGTTGCCGGAATATTAGCATCTGGATTCAAAAGCCTCAAAATGGCAATGCTCTTGAGCGTCAAATCAACTGAACCTTCTTTTGCATCTTTTAGAGGCGTTTGGGGATGAGGAATAAAAGGTCCAATGCCTATCATATCTGCATCCAATTCCTTTACAAGAATTATGTCCTGTGCCAAATCATCCAACGTCTGACCTGGAAGGCCTATCAAAAAACCTGTCCCAAGTTCATACCCAAGTTTTTTGAGCCACTTAAGGCACTCTATCCTGTTTTCAAAGCTCATGCCAGGATGATACTTTCTATATAGCTTTTCATTTGAAGTTTCAAACCTCATCAGAAACCTGTCCGCCCCGGCATCTTTAAACACCTTGTACTCATCATACGACCTTTCACCAATCGAAAGTGTTATAGCAACGTCAACCACCCTTTTCATCTTCTTTATGATTGAACACAGCCTGTCTTTGGTGTAATACATGTCCTCACCAGACTGCAGCACCACAGTGCGGTACCCCATTTGATATGCTCTTTTTGCAACTTCTACTATCTCATCTTCCTGCATTCTGTACCTTTGAGCATTCTGGTTGCTGCGCCTCAGTCCACAGTAAAAACAGTCGTTTTTGCAATAGCTTGAAAATTCAATAAGTCCCCTCAAAAAAACCTCGTCGCCAACGTGCTCTTTCCTTACCCTGTCTGCTGTTTTGAAAAGAAGATCTTTATCCTCACCTTCTGCCATCAGCAAAAGTTTTATCTCATCCTTTGTGAGATTGCTCTCATGATACGCTTTTTCTAAAATCTCTTTCACTTTCATCTTAAACTCTCCTGTCATAAAGCAAATTTTGAGTATTTCTATCTACTTTGCCGGAATTGATTTTATTATACCACATTTTAAAAGGGTTTAAAAGCATTTTGCCATCCACGTCTGCGTCAAGATTCTGTAGGTAAAAAATTTTTATAACTGACCTCACCGTTAAAAATCTAGGAGTTTAAAATTAGTAGTTTATATATATTGCTAATTATGTTAAATTATTACTTCAACAAATCATAAATATCCGCTTTCTTTTTTGCTTTTTTAATGTAAAAATATATACTAGTTGTTTACTCCTCAAATACCTACTGCTAATCCATTTACTCGTATTAATTCCTTTAAAACGTATTTTATCCATGGCTTGCTCGCAAATGGACCTTCCAGTATCGGTAATGAAACTCTTAACCATTCTTCTATGTCTTCTTCCGCGTATTTTCTTTTTTCCTCCTGCTTTGTCGGCTGCATTATCTTTTTTATTTCATCTCGGACCTCACCTTCCTTTGTTTTGATTTTTGATTTTCCCCCAGTGAGGTCTTTTTTTCTGCACTCATACCTCATTTTCCTGCTTCGTTACCTACTGAAATTTTACACTATCTTAGAAAATTTTTTGCGCCTTATATTGAAATCCTCAGCACAATTACCTGTCTCCCTTCAAAACTTCGTCCTTGCCGAAGACAAAATGCCCGGACTCGTATCCCTTACCTTCCACATTTAAGATGACACCTTCTACTCCAAAGTTATAGCCGTAGGTGTTTACTATGCTGTCTATAAGTAGCGCCTCATATCCCGAGCCGGCATTCATCTCAGTGATAAGTTCTTTAGAAAAATTAAGCCTCAGAACATTTTCTCCTTTTTTTATATCCAAGAGTCGTGTGTTTTTGCTCAGTACTCTGTACTTTTCGCTTTTCAAAAGTTCAGTTATCCTCTCCACAAGAGTTTCGCCGGTTTTAAACTTCTCTACTACCCTATCTTCCAGCAATTTATCCACGTTTTCTGAAGGATAATAAATTGTCAGCTCTTTTGCAGGCAGGCAGTTGTCTTTTTCAGCATCGCCAAATTTAGAAAGATTGTCTTCTACAGTCATGTTATCAGATGCAAATCTTTGTTTGACAAGCCCTACACCTTTTGCAAAATATCTTTCTAATACAAAATCTCCAGACTTGCCCACAACTTTAATACATGTAAATTCTCCTGCAGGTACTTCTACCTTCTCATTTAAGCTTTCAATAGTCCAGACAATGCTACCGTCTTGCCAGCTGACTTTTTCTTTTATGGGTGATTTTAAATAATACTCTTCATGGGTAGGTTCTTCTGCAAGATAGTTTATCCTGTAATAACTTTCTTCGATAGAATTAATCACCTTCACGCCTTCATTACTTACTTCAAAAACTTTTGCTACAACAGTACCTTGTTTGATTGAAGAACTGTAGAGCTCCAATAAAAATTGTATAATGTGTAAAAAAGAAGTTAAACCATTCCCCCCCTGTTGAAATAATAACCAGAAAAATTGAGAAATGACCAACATAATATCACCACAGACCTTGAGATTTCGTATTGTCTCCCTGTAAAAAAACAAAAAACTTTTAGAGTGGGGAGGAATGTGATGTTCTTTTTCGGTATTTTCGGAATTCAGGATAGGGAGAAACACCTAAGAGATTTCGACGCAACGATATGTCCGTCCTGCGGCAGGCTTTCACGGGCCGAACTAATAGAAGTGTTCACATACTTCCACTTTTTCTTCATTCCCATTTTTCAATGGAACAGGAGGTACTTTGTGAAGTTCCGGTGCTGTCCAGCAATTTTTTCGGTAGATAAAGAATACGCCGAAGAACTAAAAAGAGGGGCCGACCTGGATGCCGCACGGCTTCACAAGGTATTCGGCCACGGAAACTACTGTCCGGAATGCGGAAGTTACGTCGACCCCTCCTTCAATTTTTGCCCTTATTGCGGAAGAAGAATAAGTTAGCAGCTCAGACTGTCTACGAGGTTCTTCATCGTTACAAGGTTCTTCATCGTATAGTACCCCGGCGCCTTTTCCGCTAGTGATTTTTTGGCAGTGAGGTCTTTTTTCGACACTTAAGTGCCTTTTCCCTTCTTAAACACCTACTTAAATTTTACACTGCCCTTGAACAAAAAAAGAGGCTACCTCTTTTTTAAAAAACTAACAAAGTAGCCCCTTTTACTTTATAATTACAAATTTGCCATCGGCAATATCAACAGTAATACTATCGCCCTCTTTGATGTTCTCTTTTAATATCTCCTTTGCAATCAAAGTTTCTACATTCTTTTGTAAAAATCTCTTGATTGGTCTCGCTCCAAAGTTCACATCGAATGCATTCTTTATTACATATTCTTTTGCTTTTTGTGTAAGCGTAATTGTAATTCCCTTTTCGATAAGCTTTTCTTGAATTTCCGCCACTCTCAAGTCAATAATCTTCATTATCTGTTCCTTTGTCAATGGTTTGAAGATTATTATTTCATCTAATCTGTTCAAAAATTCAGGTCTAAAATGCATTTTCAGTTCCCCGTCTATCAGCTGTTTTGTCTTTTCGTCTATTTCCCCATTAGAAATATTTGCATTTAATAAATACTCACTACCTAAGTTTGATGTCATTATAATTATAGTATTCTTAAAATCAATCGTTTTTCCTTTAGAATCTGTGAGCCTTCCATCATCCATTATTTGAAGGAGAATATTAAAAACATCATGATGTGCCTTTTCTATTTCATCAAATAAAACAACCGAATATGGTTTTGTCCTGACAGCTTGAGTAAGCTGTCCACCCTCCTCATATCCAACATACCCAGGCGGTGCACCAATTAATTTAGATACAGAATGTTTCTCCATATATTCTGTCATATCAATTCTTATCATATTGTTTTCTGAATCAAATAAAGCCTCAGCCAATGCTTTTGCAAGTTCTGTTTTACCAACACCTGTTGGCCCTAAAAACAAGAACGAACCTATTGGCCTTCGTAGATCTTTCATCCCCGCTCGTGCTCTCATAATAGCATTACAAACAGCTTCAATTGCCTCGTCTTGTCCAACAACCCTTCTGTGAAGTATCTTGTCAAGCTCTAAAATCTTCTGCCTTTCTGTCTCAATAAGCTTTGTAACAGGAATACCTGTCCATTTAGATACAATTTTTGCTATCTCTTCTTCTGTAACCTTTTCTTTTAAAAGTCTTTTATCTGGCGGAATTTTTTCAAACTCCTGTCTTTTTTGCTCAAGTTTTTTTTGAAGCCCAAATAACTTTCCATATTTTAGTTCTGAAAGTTTATTGAGATCATAATTTCTTTCAGCCTCTTCTATTTGTATCTTAACCTCTTCAATTTCTTCCTTGATTCTTCGAATTTCTTTTATTAGTTCTTTTTCATACTTCCACTGGGCTGAAAGCTGATTTGCTTTGTCATTTAATTCTGCAATCTCCCTATCAATCTCTTCAATCTTTTGCTTTGCATCTTCGTTCTCTTCCTTTTGCAATATATTTTTCTCTATTTTGAACTGCATAATTTTTTTTGTAATCTCATCTAAGGCAACTGGCATTGAATCTATCTCGGTTCTCAAAAGTGCAGCTGCCTCATCAATGAGGTCAATAGCCTTGTCAGGTAGAAATCTATCGGGTATATATCTATCAGAAAGTTTTGCTGCAGCAATTAGTGCATTGTCTGTGATTCTAACTCCATGGTGAATTTCAAACCTTTCTTTTAAACCCCTCAATATGGAAATTGTATCCTCAACTGATGGTGGATTTACTAAAACTGGCTGAAATCTTCGCTCTAAAGCTGCATCCTTTTCAATGTATTTTCTGTATTCATCTATTGTTGTTGCACCAATACAGTGCAACTCTCCACGTGCCAGCATTGGTTTTAAGAGGTTCCCGGCATCCATTGCACCTTCTGCTCTTCCAGCCCCAACTATTGTGTGAATTTCATCAATAAATAGAATAATTTTTCCTTCCGATGCTGTTATCTCATTTAAAACCGCTTTTAGCCTTTCCTCGAATTCTCCTCTGTATTTAGCTCCTGCAATGAGCGCCCCTAAGTCAAGCGCGAAAATAGTTTTGTCTTTTAGCCCTTCTGGAACATCACCTTTCACAATCCTTTGGGCAAGTCCTTCCACAATAGCAGTCTTACCTACACCAGGCTCACCAATCAAAACAGGATTGTTCTTGGTCCTTCTTAACAGAATCTGAACCACTCTTCTTATCTCATCATCTCTACCAATCACAGGGTCAAGCTTTCCTCTTCTTGCAAGCTCTGTTAAATCTCTTCCGTATTTTTTGAGAACCTCATATATCTCTTCTGGATTTTGAGTTGTTATTCTTTGATTTCCTCTGATTTTATAAAGTTGTTGTAGGAATTTTTCACGAGTGACCCCATATCTTCTCAATATGGCCTTTATCGACGGATGATCATAATCAATTATAACAAGGTAGACATGCTCAACACTTATATACTCATCTTTAAATTTTTTTGCTTCATCCTCAGCTTTTAATAAGATCTCATTCACAATTCTATTTACATAGACCGCCGCTGCACCTGGCCCATACACCATTGGAATTTTCTTGAGCTGATCTTCTAAATCTTTTTTATATAGCTCAAGATTAATACCCATATTCCTTAATATCTTTGCAATAAGCTTATTATCTTCATTGACAAGTGCATAATGCAGATGCTCAATACCTATTTCTTGGTGTTTATATAAAATTGCAGTATTTTGAGCATCTAATAATGCATTCTGAAGATTTTGTGTAAACTTCTCCATATTCATTGTTTTTTCACCCCCCCTAAACCATTTTTGTCCGTGTCAAGAGTTAGGAGGTGATTCATTCAGCTGATATTTTGCACAGTTTGCTCCGGTGACATAGCAGACTAAACTAACGCTCGACCTCGGACTCACACGGGGTTTCGGGCCCATTCGGCATCCTTGCCTCCGGCCATGCCTTCGTCTGTCGGTCTTGCTAAGTTTAGTAACTGTTCTGTCAAGTCGCTTCTCCTGTGCAAAACGTCAACTCCTTACCTACTTAAACTTTACACGGACAAATTAGATTTTCATCTGCTTTTATGTCTATTGTTTTATCATTAACCATTAACTTCTTTAAACATTTTCAGAAAACAAAAACAGAGCTCCTTTCGGTATTTCGTTTTCTTTTTTTGCAATATAAGTGGTTACTTTTATTTTGTCTGAAGAAAATCAATATAATTGTGTAAAAAGGGATTGAGCCATCCCCCACCCTGTAGTTAGAATAAAAGTGGAAACAAAACCAAAAACCATTCTTTCGGGATGAGAAATGGCTCAATACAATATTACCATAGATTCTGAAATTTTGCATTACCTTTGTGTAAAAGGAGCTAAAAATGAAAAGCCAGCTAAATTCTTAGAGAAGGACCGTGGTGTCAAGGACGGGCGAAAGCCCGGCGTAGCGTATCCTTGACACCAGGGGGCGGAGGCAGTACAATGAATTGAACGGTGGTAATAAAAGAACATTCATATTCTATCCAGAGGAATTTTACACAAAAATTTGGACCTGACCAAGGAATTAAAATACTCTCTTACCTCCAACATAGGTTTCCAAGATTTTTATTCCTTTCAGTCCATTTTCCTCGACTTCAAAGGGATCTCTATCAACGACTATGAAGTCCGCCAGCTTTCTTTCTTCGAGAGTTCCCAGATTGACCTCTTCGAACATTATGTAGGCAGAACCAAACGTGTAGGCATAGAGAGCTTCTTCTAATGTTAAGCACTCCTCTTTACTGTCTTCATAATAGGGCACATTTTCGTATTTTCCTCTAGTTACCGCTGCATAAACTGTCTCCCATGGGTTAAGGACCTCAACAGGGCAATCGGTTCCAAAGCCAATGCTTACATCATTCTCAAGCATACTCTTAAATGGATAAATCCACTTAACCCTTTCATCTCCAACCCTGCTCTTTGCCCACCAGTCAGTTATTACAAAGCGTGGCTGTACTGAAGCTACCACTCCAAGTCTTGCTATTCTCTTGATTTGGTCCTTTCTCAAAATCGACGCATGCTCTATCCTGTGCCTTCCATTCTTAATATCTCCAAGATTCTCGTAAGCGTCGAGGATCATATCTATTGTTTTATCCCCGATTCCGTGAATCGCCAATTGCAGTCCAGCTTCATGTGCTTCTTTAATAAGCTCTTTTAATGTTTTCTTATCAATGTTTGGATAACCGCTTGTAGATGGTTCATCACTATACGGTTTGGAAAGCCAGGCAGTTCTAGCCCCTAAGCTCCCATCGGCAAGAATTTTAATCCCATTAATCTTGAGCTTCTCATCTCCAAACCCTCTCTTAGTTCCAAGCTTTTTGAGTGACTCTAAAATATCTTTGTTCCCGTACATTCCCTTATTGCTCACTTCTCTTCTGCCCGGCTCTAGATAAACTATAACTCTTATTAAGAAGTTCACTTTTTCTTTTAGTCTGCTAAGTCCTTGTATCGATTTCTCATCACAACTTACAAAGCCTACTGTAGTTACCCCCTGGGAGGCAGCAAAGCTCATTGCATTTTTAAAGAACTTTTCATAATCTTCTAAAGTCAAGGTTTCCTTGAATTTCTCTCTCGCAAGTTCAAATGCCTCTTCTGTAACTATCCCAGTAGGTTCTCCATCCTCGTTCTTTATTACTCCAGGAGAGTCAATTTCTAAAAGTCCAGTGAGTTTCATTGCCTTAGTGTTAAGAACACCTGCATGTAAGCAAACTCTTGAAAGCATAACAGGCCTATCTTTTACAACTTCGTCTAAATCCCATCTTGTTGGCCAGCTCTTTTCCTCAAATAGTTCTTGATCCCAACCATGCCCGATAACCCAAGTAGTTTGCGCTTTTTCGGCATAATCCCCGATTTTCTTCTTCAGCTCCTTTATGCTTCTAACCCCTCTTAAGTCAACCATATTCAGGTACATTCCTAGTTCGTCAAGATGCATGTGGGAGTCTATAAAGCCTGGTAGAACGGTTTTGCCTTCCAAATCAACTACTTCCCCATTTAGAAATTTTACAATCTCCTTTGCTTTTTCATTTTCTCCTGCATAGACCACTCGTTCATTTACCACTACTAACGCATTTACGATCTTCTTTGGATTAAAACGTGTATAAATCTTTCCATTTACAAACCCTACAACATCCATACTTCATCCCTCCATTGTTGGGTATAGAATTGAAATATTGAAAAAGGTATTGAAAGGGTTCATCCTTATGTCCCTGCTTTTCGCTCGGTATCTTCTTTTGAGAAATGCTGCTCTTCAAATTCTTTCAATGAGCTTTTCTGACCTTTTCATGCCTACCCTGTTATTAGTGGCTTTCTTTAGCTTCCCTGCTATTTCTTCTTTGCTCAGTTTAAGGATTATGCTGGGAAATGGACAGTTCCTCAATACCCATAAGGCTATTTTCCCCCACAAATTCTTGAATACTTCTTCAAATTCAGGAAAGTATTCGTCTAATATTGCAATAATTTTATTCTTTACACTGTTTAAGTTTCTTTATTAACTGCTTCCTTGCAACTGAAAGGTTTCTTAAATCTGCATATGTGTTTTGAGGTAAAAGACAGTTTAGAAATTTCCCTTTCTTTTATTAGTCTTGCAATTATTAACGCGTCCTTTCTATCGTTTTTTGATGGGCTGTTGCCTTCTTCTTCTTTCCCTAAGGAAAAACATTTGCAGGAATAAAATTTTTAAAATGCCTATTGTGATATAACTATGTGATTCATCAATATCAGTGTCAAATAGCAGATTAAAATGACCCATTTTCAACGGTTTTTAAATTGACCCACCCTGCGTTTTACCTGTTTCTCGTGCAATTGCCTAGATCCTTTTGCCTTTTACAAAGTTCAATTTCCCAGCCTGTATTGTTTATTTCTACATATTTCTTCAAATTCCTTCTTTTAAGAAAGATAAAAAATAAAAAGTACCTATCTGGTACTATGAATATCTTTTTAAGTCCAATTGCTTTTATTTTTCCTCTTTTTCTTTATCATCTTCCTGAGATGAATTTGATTCTCCCTTCATCAAGCTTTCTTTTGCAAAATTGATAAGTTCCTCTTCATCTTTCCCATTATCAGGATATGTACTTATGGCATAACGCCAGCTGCCACACAGTTCGCCCTAAATCTTTTTCACTACAACTTCCGCGCCTTTTCTTCCCGTCACAGGAAGAACAAGCACCAGAGTATTTTCGTTAATTTCAAATACCGCACTATATCGCGAAGTTTACTTCTTATCTTCTCTGCTATTTTTGAAATTTGACCTGCAATTTTTCCTTCGCAATGTGCCAGAACCAGCGAGAGATTGACATTACCTCTTCTGGCACGGTTTACTTCTTTTTTCAGCAGGTCTTTAAGTTCGGGATAGCGATCTTCTTTTTTGACACTCCCTACTAATTTTACTACCCGCTTCACAAGTTCTTCTGCTTTAAAGGGTTTAACAAGATAATCCACTGCACCGGCTTCCACTGCCCGTCTAATTGAGGGTACGGTAGCATCTATGCTCAAAATTATCACAGGAATGTGTCTGTACTTTTCCTCTGATTTCAAGTTCCGAATAAATTCAAAGCCATTCTGATCTGGTAGATTGATGTCTGCAATTGTTAGTACTGAGTCTACACAACCAGTTAACCAACTTGGGTTCTATTTCAAATTCCTCTGCAAAGACTTTGCCTTCTATAAAAAGCGTCACATATCTAAAGTGTACCAGAAGACGTAGATTGCTGTCGTGAATTGCTTTCGTTGTTATTAAATGCCGGCACTGTAGGAGAAATAAGTTTTGATTTTGACACAAAGTATTTATTAATACAAGCAGCTGCCACCTGAAGGATAGGTTAAGAACTGGCCTATATGGTAACCTGCATATCAAGACTTAATTTTAAAAAGCTTGGTGGAGCAATTTAAAATCGTTGAAAATGGGTCAATTTAAATCCGCTATTGACACGCGTTAATTTAAGTCTTTTTAATGTTTTTTTAACGTTATTGCATTACTAACTGCATTACTACATTACCATGAAATCAGCACGCTATTTGCAAAGTCTCTTTCTTATCTAAAACTCGCAGCAAAATAGTAAAACTCCCAATCAATATCAAAAAAATTTCCAACATAATAAAAACAGGGCTAAACTACAGGTTTATTTATTATCTACTAACGTTGAAAGACTATTTTATATTTTATCATGTTACTTTTTATTCTTTTATTTTTTATGTTTGTCGATTTTTAGCTAATTCTTTTTCCCACCACCGTTGTAGTACCTCTTCATCCAGAAGGATACGGCTTCCTAGGCGTACATGAGGTATCTTTTTTTGTCTCACAAGAACACAAATCATTTCTTGTGATATTGTGCCACCAAAAAATTCTTGTGCTGTCTGTTTTACAGTGAGGATCTTGGACATTTCTTCCACCCTTTTGCAAAATTATTTTTCAAAAGCGTTTAATCATTCTGGTTTTAAATAAAAAAGAAGCTTTTTTAAATCGTTTATTTCTTTTTTATCTTTTGCTCTATCTTTTGTTTTCCCATAAGCCACTTTTCTAAAGCTTTTTTAGGAATGAGTATTTTACCCTTTTTTCCTTTACCCTGGGTCCGATTATGGGGAAGTACTCCACGGTAAACCATACAATAAATAACATCCCTTGATACCCCTAATGCTTCTGCAGCTTCTTTTATAGGATTCATCGCATTCTTCTTTCCGTTCTAATTTTTATCGATAAAAAAGAGGCGGTTGCTCCACCTCTTGTATGTGTTAATTCTTAATTTATTTTTATTTTCTAACAATTCTCAAAAATTCCTCCGGGGTAACAATCTTAACTATCTTGTCAGTAAATTCTATCTTGTCTCTAGTTACAATATAATCAACTTTTCTTCGTTTCCCACTTTGAAACATAACAGCATCTTCAAAATCTGTGTTCTTCATCTTTAAAGCTTTTATAATATCTGTTTTAGTAGTACTTATTATTTCTACAAGTTTAAGATATTCTGACAACATAAGCACTCTTTCTTCTTGACTTTTGTATCTTCTCATAATATAGTAAATATCTGTAACTGACGAAGCAGTTATACAAGCTTTTATTTTATCGTCTTTAACCATTTCTAATATTCTACTAGCTGGTTCAAAAAATGGTTCTCTTTTGAGTAAAAAATCGAGAGAAATGTTTGTATCAAGTAGCACTATCATATTTGTTCAGTCTCTCCTCTCTTGCTGCTTTCAAATCAATTTCTTCGGTAACTGGTTTACTCTTTTTTATCATTTCTAAAAGCCTATCATAAGCAATTTCTTTCTCATTTTTTGATACAGCTGTAAGCTTTGCTACAGGCTTTCCGTTTTTTAAAATTAAAATGTCCTCCTTTTCTGAGAGTTTTAGAAACTTTCCTACATTGTTTTTAAATTCTGTGGAACTAACCTGTATCATCTTTGAACACCCCCGTGTATTGCCTATAATTATTATATCATATTTTAGCTGTTTTGTGCTACAATAATTTTAGCTATAATAATTTACTTCATTCCGTATATAAAAACGGTTTTCATTCTTTAAAAACCTCTAAATTAATGTTGAAAATTTTATAACTGCAGTAAATTCAAGTACTATTTATTAATTCTATAATTTCTTTTATTTCACTATTTTTTCTTGACTTTGTCAGTTCGAAACCCAAAAGGCTTGGAAATACAGGTATTGACAAAAAATGGGCGTGAAATTTGTCACTACATTACTTTCTCATGCTAATTAATTCCATGCCTTCCTCATATGTAATGAAATTTTTTGGTGCTTTTATTTTCATCACCTTCAATA
>Ga0224486_100238_pt1 | contig 22750 bp, 26 predicted proteins | sample TexhydDE_CT_test_FD_172013 | JGI IMG/M metagenome (GOLD analysis project Ga0224486, IMG submission 172013) | Fracking water microbial communities from deep shales in Oklahoma, United States - hydraulically fractured wells DE_CT_test ... | reverse complement strand
ATGACAAGGCTTAATATGTTTAAACAACAAGAAAAACTATCATTAGAACTTTATGAACATGGAGGTGGTCACCATGGCCGTTAAAGATAGAGTTCCTATGAAAGAGCAAGATCCAAAAGAAAGGATAAAGAATTTTAATGAAGTAGCACTGGGTTATACAGAGGAGGAAGCAATTCTAGAGGCTTCCAGGTGTATTCAATGCCCGAAACCTACTTGTGTGGCCGGGTGCCCTGTCCATGTTAGAATACCAGAGTTTATAAAGGCTATTACAAAAAAAGAATTTGAGGAAGCTTATAAAATAATAAAGAGCACAAATAGTTTACCTGCTGTTTGCGGAAGAGTGTGTCCTCAAGAGGAGCAGTGCGAGAAGAATTGTGTGTTAAATAAGATTGGCAAGCCTATCGCTATTGGAAGGTTAGAGAGATTTGCAGCTGATTACGCCCTTGAAAATAATGTTGAAGAAGAAGTAAAACCGGAGAAAAAGAACAAAAAAGTAGCTATAATAGGTGGCGGTCCTGCAGGGCTTACCTGTGCAGGGGACCTTTTGAAAATGGGTTATGATGTCACGATTTTTGAAGCTTTGCATGCTCTGGGAGGAGTTTTAACTTATGGTATTCCTGAGTTTAGGTTGCCAAAGAGAATTGTGGAAGCAGAAATAGAAAGAGTAAAGAAATTAGGAGCAAAGTTTGAGACAAACGTGGTTGTAGGAAGGACAGTTACGATTGACCAATTAATGGAGGAAGAAGGCTTTGAAGCAGTATTTGTTGGCACAGGTGCTGGACTTCCTAAGTTAATGGATATTCCGGGCAAGAATTTGAACGGCGTTTATTCTGCTAATGAATTTTTGACAAGAATAAATCTCATGAAGGCGTATAAATTCCCTGAATATGATACACCTATTGCAGTAGGTAAAAGAGTAGCTGTAATAGGTGGAGGAAACGTTGCAATGGATGCTGCTCGTTCTGCATTAAGGCTTGAAGGAGTAGAAGAGGTAATAGTAGTGTACAGGCGTTCAAAGGAAGAGATGCCAGCAAGGCTGGAAGAAATAGAGCATGCCATTGAAGAAGGGATAAAATTTGAGTTTTTAGCTAATCCAATAAGGATAAATGGAACAGAAGATGGATGGGTAAAAAGCATGGATGTAATAAGAATGGAATTAGGTGAGCCTGATAGCTCAGGAAGAAGGAGACCTATTGAAATACCGGGGTCTGAATTTACCATAGAAGTAGATACAGTGATTATGGCATTAGGCACAAGTCCTAATAATTTGATTCCTTCCACCACAAAGGATATTGATGTACAGAGGTGGGGTGGAATTATAGCCGATGAGACAGGTAAAACTTCAAAGCCTGGCGTTTTTGCTGGAGGAGATGCGGTAACTGGAGCTGCTACTGTAATACTTGCGATGGGAGCAGGTAAACAGGCGGCAAAAGCTATAGATGAATATTTGAGAAATAAAAAGTAATTAGTATAATGTATCAAAAATATGAATTATTATGCAGAAAATATCTTGTAACATTTACAAATGATATAAGAAATGGTATAACAATTAGAATATTATGTAAAATATACCCATAAACGGGTATATTTTTTAAAATGATTAAAAAAAATAGAAAACTTACAATAAAAAAACTTTCACAAAAGAAAAAAATGTGATAAAATGCATTTAAATGCATTATTATACGAACCTTTATTTAGAAATAACATTAAAACAACTTAATTTAGCGAAAAAATTAGATTTTAAAACTAATCACAAAATATTGAACAGGAGGTAATTGCAATGACCATATGGTCAAAATCAAATGATGTACTAGGAACAGTAAACAGAGGAAATCCAGCGGAATCCGGCTTGTGCACACTTTGCATGGCGGATTGCCAGGGAAAGTGCGAAACCTGGCTTTCTAGTCTTCTGGGCAGAAAAATGTTGTACCCTAGAGATTTTGGTATGGTAACAGCTGGAAGCAGCAACACAACGTCCATTGGCGTATCTTACAATTCATTGAGGATAATGGGATATAATTACGGTGCTTATGGGTTAGGTCAAAATATTTCCAATTCTTCTGATGACTGCATATTCCCAAATGTAAATATTGAAACTGAATTTGGTAGTGAAGAAAAAACAAAATCAAGAATTCCTATTATGACTGGTGCTCTCGGGTCGACTTTTATTGCAGCAAAGTACTGGGACCCATTAGCTATAGGTGCGGCTCTTGTAGGCTTTCCGATAGTAATAGGCGAAAATGTGGCAGGTATTGATAAGGAGGCAGTAATAGAAAATGGCAGAATTAAAAAGGCACCGGAACTAGACAGAAGAATAAATACTTATCTTCGTTATTTTGATGGATATGGTGCTATTATTGTCCAGGTGAATGTAGAAGACTTAAGGAACGGTGTGGCAGAATATGTTATTGAAAAGTACGGTGATAAGGTAATAATAGAGCTTAAATGGGGACAGGGTGCAAAAAGTATTGGTGGCGAAATTCAAGTTAAGGATATTGAATATGCTACTTTCTTAAAAAAGAGGGGTTACATTGTCGATCCTGATCCAGAAAAGCCTGAAATTGTTGAAGGATTTAAAAACGGTGCTGTAAAATCTTTTGCAAGGCACAGTAGACTCGGATATACTCATCTATCTTCCCCTGAAGAAGTGAGGGAAGAATTTATGAAAACCGTAGAGTATTTACGAAAAATCGGGTATAAAAAAATCACATTAAAAACCGGCTCTTATAGTATGGATAGTTTAGCTATGGCTATAAAATTTGCTACCGAAGCAAAACTTGATTTGCTCACAATCGATGGTTCAGGCGGCGGAACTGGCATGAGTCCGTGGAATATGATGCAGACATGGGGTGTACCGTCTATACTTCTGCATTCGAAAGCATATGAGTACGCATCAATCCTCGCAAATAAAGGGCAGAAAGTGGTTGATATGGCCTTTGCCGGTGGTTTTGCAAGAGAAGACCATATTTTTAAAGCCCTTGCGCTGGGAGCACCATTTACAAAGTTAGTTTGCATGGGAAGAGCATTAATGATACCAGCCTTTGTAGGTTCGAATATAGAAGGGGTACTGCATCCGGAAAGGAAAGGCAAGGTAAATGGAAATTGGGACAGCTTGCCGCCGACGGTTTCTCAGCTTGGCCTCAAAGCAGAGGAAATTTTCGCAGGTTACTATGAGGTGAAAAAGAAAGTGGGAGAAAATGAAATGAAAAATATACCTTATGGAGCTATAGCCGTATGGACTTTAGCGGATAAATTGGCTGCAGGTTTGCAACAGCTGATGGCTGGAGCAAGAAAGTTTTCTCTCAAAGCAATTTCAAGAGAAGATATTGCTTCGGCCAACAGGGAAACTGAAAGGGAAACTGGGATACCATTTATCACAGATATAAGGAATGATGTTGCGAGAGATATTTTAAATTCTTAAAATAATAGGTCTCTCTATAGGGGCAGACTCTATTCTTTTTATGGTGTTTTTTTCTTCAATACTCTTACAATTATTTTCTAAGTGGTAAATATCTCTACACTTATTTGAGAAAAAAAGCCGATTTTCGGCTTTTTTTTGTACAGAAAAAATTATATAATAATAATTAACAGGATAGAGAAATATGATAGTTAGTAAGTAAATAAACTCAATGTGGGTGAGGAAGATGAAATATAGTGTGGAAGAAAAGGGGACAAAGGTAATTGTAAGGGGGATTGAAGACTTTAATCTTAAGGAGACTTTTGAATGCGGACAGTGTTTTAGATGGAATGAAGAAGAGGATGGGAGCTATACAGGAGTTGCTTACGATAGAGTCATAAACGTGAAATTGGAAGAAGACATGTTGATAATTGACAATACAGATTTAAATGACTTTTATGACATTTGGTTTGACTATTTTGATTTGGGAAGGGATTATAAGCAAATAAAAGAAAATCTTTCAAGAGATCCCATATTAAAAGAAGCAATTCAATATGGGCAAGGTATAAGGATTTTGCGCCAAGATACATGGGAAACTCTAGTCTCTTTTATAATCTCACAAAATAATAGAATACCCCAAATAAAAAAAGTTATAGAAAATCTTGCCAGTTCCTTTGGAGAGCCAATTGAGTACAAAGGAAAAATCTATTACACTTTTCCTAAAGCAGAAGAATTAGTTATGTTTGATGTTGAGACGATTGCCAAGACAAAATGCGGTTTTAGAGCGAAATATATACTGGACGCGGCTTCTAAAGTTTTTTCTGGAGAAATAGATCTTTTAAAATTGTTTGAATACAGCACTAATGACATAAGAGATATTCTTATGAATATAAACGGAGTGGGTCCTAAAGTTGCAGATTGTGTCATTTTGTATTCAATAGGGAGATATGACACTTTTCCTACAGATGTATGGATAAAAAGGATTGTTGAATATTTGTATTTGAAAAGAGAAGGAAATCCTTTAGAGATTCAGTTATTTGCGATAGATAAGTTTGGAGATTTGTCTGGTTTTGCTCAACAGTATTTATTCTATTATGGTAGGGAGATGGGGAAAAAAATTTTTAACGAAAGGAAGAAATAAATGTTAGGAACTGTTGTAAATTCAATTGCAATAATTGTGGGTGGTACTATTGGCACTTTTCTTAAAGTAGGAATTCCGGAAAGGTTTAAAAATATAGTCATGCAGGGTGTCGCCTTAAGTGTGATGATAATAGGGATTTCTAGTGGCCTTCAATTTAATAATTTAATGGTAGTGATCGTGAGCCTTGTAATAGGTGGTATTATAGGAGAAGCCTTAAATATTGAAGAATATTTAAATAAGTTTGGAGATACATTGCAAAAAAAATTAAGTAAAGATAACAGTTCTACAATTAGCAAAGGTTTTGTGACAGCAAGTTTGGTATACTGCATTGGTGCTATGGCAATTGTAGGTGCTTTAAAAGATGGACTTTCTGGAGACCACAGTATATTATTTGCTAAATCTGTTCTAGATGGAATTTCCTCAATAATTTTTGCTTCCACTTTTGGAATAGGTGTTGTTTTTTCAGCTGTTTCTGTGTTTATATATCAAGGGTCTATTTCGCTGGGAGCGTCTTTTCTGCAAGGGCTTTTGACAAAAGCAGTTGTGGATGACATGACGGCTGTGGGCGGAGTATTGATATTTGCCATTTCTTTGAATATGTTAGAGATTAAGAATATAAAAGTAGGGAATTTATTACCGGCTATTTTTATACCCATTTTTTATCAGATTTTACTAAACATTATAAAAGGATTTTAGGCGGTGCGGATATGAAACTACTAAAAAGCATCGATGTAGCCAGAATTGCTGTAAAAATGGCCATGTCTACAAGAGAAGAGGAAGAAATACTAAAAAACAAATATTGGAAACAAGGAGTAAAAGTTGCAGCTGTTGACTATGGTGGAGAATACGTAAATTCTATATCTAAAATTATTGAAAGAGCGGTAGTAGCGGCTAAAAGAGAAGGAATTATAGAAGACACACACGCTGCAGAAGGAGCTGTAGCAGGAGCTGCGCATGAGGCTGCTATACAAGTCATGAACAAAGCTATGGGACTTAATGTAGGTGGAAAAATAGGCATTGCCTATGCTGATGAGCATCTTTGTGTTTGTGTGTTTTTTGCTGTAGGGATGCTAAACTTAAATGAAGTGGCAATTGGACTAGGACATAGGTCATTAAAATAAGGGGTTAACCTCTCATACTCAGACTGTTGACAAACTTTCGCAAAGGAGATATTTTGCATAAGGAGTGACTTGTTACAAAGCGGCAACAAAACTTAGCAAGACCGAGGGTGGAGGCAGGGCCGTAGCCACGGATGGCGGAGGCGGGCACTAAGACAAGGATGTCGAATGTGCCCGGTACCCTGCCGGAACCCGAAGGTCGAGTTTAGTTTTGTCGCTTTGGAACATCGGAGTGACGATGCAAAATATCTCCTTTGAATATTTTTAGCTTTATGAACAAACTGAAACGAGGGGTTAACCCCCTCATACTTTTTTTAACGCCTCTTCTATATTTATCATTCCACTGCCTTGTGTCCATAGACCTGCATCGTCAATTTTTATTGCTGTCGATTTTAAAATATTTTTTATTTGTACATTAGTCAAATTAGGATTTTTTTCAAGGAGTAGAGCTGCTGCTCCTGCTGCCATTGGAGTCGCCATAGAAGTCCCTGTTGCTGTTCTATATGCTTTATTTATCGTAACTTCATCTGCACCAAAAGGTACATTTTCTGAAGCAGTAGAGACTATTTTTACACCTGGTGCTACTATGTCTGGTTTGTATAGATAAGGCGAACCTCTTCCAGAAAATTGAGCTATTTCGTCATCACTTATGTCGGAGGTTCTTTTGTCATCTACTGCTCCTACAGTTATGGCATTTTTACTGGTGCCAGGGGAAGTTATTGTGTTGTAATTAGGACCTGAGTTTCCGGCTGCAACAGTTACTACTAATCCATTTCTCCAAAGAGTATCTACTCCTCTCACCAAAGGGTCTAAAAAAGCAGGAAGAGAAGGAGTTTCACCTATTGACAGAGAAACTACCCGTATATTGTATTTGTCTTTGTTGTCTAAAATCCATTGCATTCCTGCTAATATGTCAGAGGATAAACCTCTGCCATAGGCATCTAATACTTTTACTGCTACTATATTAGCTTCTGGGGCTACGCCTTTGTATTTGCCATTAGAAGCATATCCATTTCCAGCAGCGTCACCAGCTACATGAGTGCCGTGGCCATTGTCATCGTAAGGTTGTTTTTTTCCATTTACTACATCGTGAAATGCCACTATGCGGTTTTTAGGCTTGGTAAAATCAGGGTGAGGATATATTCCAGTGTCTAAAAAGGCAATTGTTACTCCCTTACCGGTGTAGCCTAAATCGTTCGCATTTCGAGAGGCGATTTCTTGAGTGGCAATATAAAGCTGCAGCTTAACAGCGGAGTCTTCTGCTATAAAATGAATTCCTTTTAATGTAGCGAAATTTTTCAATTTATCACAAGGTAAATTTACTGACCAGGCTTTTATGATTGGTAGTTCAAATTTTATACTTCCTCCCATTTTTTCGATTTTTTCTTTTAAAATGTCATAAGATAAATGGGAATACAAAATTACAGGAACACATTCACTTCTTAAATATAATGCTTTTTTTAAAAGCCTTTTATCGATTTTATTTGATACATAAATTTCCTTTGCTATTTTAGAAAAAGCAAACATTGGAATAAGATTCATTAGCGTACCTCCTTTCATGCTATTAACACAATATGTGAAATATAAAAATTTGTTAGTGGAAATTTAAAAAGTGTCACCGTATGAAGTTATATCATATTATGTAGTAGGTCTTTAAAGACCCACATAGAAAAGGATGAGACTTGAAAGGAGGAAAATTATTTATGCCAGTAGATAAAAGTGGAGCAGGATATGGATGTGGATGGTTTTGGATTATAATCATCATACTATTGATCTTGTTGTTTGTCCCAGGGATTATTGTTGAAGAACCAAAAGCTTGATTAGGTATTGAAAATTGTTTAAAGGGGGATCAATATGGCAGGAACAAGTTCAGTTTTTGGGCAAAGCAATTTGCTGTTTTTCTTCTTGATACTTGTATTAGCGCTTGGTGGAAGCCAGCTTAATGTATGGTCTTTAGAGACATTGTTGTTCTTCTTTATACTCCTTGTAATAATAATGGACGGCGGTTTTGATTGGTTCTTCAATGAACTCAAGTAATTTTGAATGGCTCTATCCTGCGATAGAGCCATTTTTATTTGATAAATTTGATATGTGTGGAGTGATAATATATGTCTTTTTCTGGAGATACTCTGTTGTTCTTTTTTGTAATTTTAACTTTGCTGCTGGATGTAAGATTTGAGCTTGAAAGTCTACTGTTTTTCTTTTTAATACTTGTAATTTTACAGGAAGAAAAACCGCGAAAAAAAGCAAAGCGATTTTTGTGGTCATTAACAGGTATTAATCTTGGTAACACAAATTCTTAAAATTACGTATTATATATTAGCTAAAGATGAAAAATTTATTTCCCTATTATTTACCTATCTGAAGGGAGGTAGTATTTATGCCCGAAGAAAAAGGAATAGGATTTGTTGGAGGTTGGTTTTGGATTTTTATAATAATAATTTTAATACTTCTATTTGTTCCAGGAATAATTATTTGGGAAAAAAATTAGACAAAAATAAGGGGCAGTCTATAATAATAGACTAGCCCCTTACATATATTAGTAAGAGATTATTAAAAATAGGGGGAATTTGTTTTGCAAAAGGAGATTTTATTAAAAATACTCGCTGTAGAACTTTTGATAGTAGCTTTTGTGAGATTTCAAGTGATGGGTATAGAAAAAGAAAAAAATGAGACTACACTTTCTACAGGTACTGATGATAAAAACAAGTTATCGCCACCACAAGAAGACAAAAAGTCGACAATTGATTTGTATGAAGTGGTAACAAAAGGCAAAGATTTTGTAGGAAGCCTAAAACCCTATTTAAGCAAAAGAGACCAGTATTATGTAGATATTTTTTCTAAAATGGCAGAAATAATTGAGATACAAAAAAATTTAGTGAATCTTTCGGAAGAAGAAATTGAAGCATTAGACAAAGTTGAGGTAGACAAAATAGGGATTTTAAAAGCAATAAAACCTTACATAGCAGAAGACAAGAAAATTGTCATAGATAAATTTTTGAAATTCTTTGAGGCGTTAAAAAATTTACAACAAAAACTAGAAAAATACACAAAAGAAGGGGATAAAAATAACATTTTTGATAAAATAGTAGATATTTATGAGGCTATACGGCCTATAATACCGGAAGAAAAAATAGAAGAAACTGATAAAATTGCAAAGAATATAAAATTATTGGAAGTATTAAATAAAGCAGAAGGAATTATGAATAGTATGAAAGAGGAGAAAAAACAATCTCAACAAGCGACCAGAGATTTTCATGAAGAAAGAATAGCAGAAGAGAAAGAAGAAAAAAACGAAGAAATAAAAGAAATAGAAGTTGAAGAAAAAGAGGAAAGTGATGAAAAAGAAACACAACAGCAATTGCCAAAGGGAGAAAAGAATTTATTGCCTCAAGGCTTGTCTGATCAGCAGTTAAAAGTTTTGGACAATTTAAAATCTATGCTGACAAAGGAGCAACAGCAATACATGTATAACATGATAAATTACCTGAAACAACAGGGTTTGGTCAATTTGTCTAATAAAGAAAAAGAAGAAGAAAGTGATTTTGAAAAAGGGGAATAAATATTTCCCTGTATTTTTTTATTTATAAATACAAATTACAGAAACGTAGTCTAAATCAATAAATAATGGCATAAAATCAAAATATTTGGGTAAAATCATAGATAATCAGACTATACGGCCTAAAATAGGCTATAATAAAGTTTGATATGTTTTACCACTTAAATTAATATAGAGATTAGGATTAGCACTCACATAAGTTGAGTGCTAATAAATGAAGAAGGAGGGATAAAGTATATGAGATTAAAACCACTCGGAGACAGAGTTGTGGTCAAAGTAATCCAGGCAGAAGAAGTTACAAAAGGTGGGGTTATTTTACCAGGTACAGCAAAAGAAAAGCCACAACAAGGTGAAGTTGTCGCAGTAGGAACAGGACAATACATAGACGGCAAAAAGGTAGAATTAGAAGTAAAAGTCGGTGACAGAGTAATCTTCTCCAAATATGCTGGGACAGAAGTTAAGTTAGATGGTGAAGAATATCTACTTTTAAGAGAAAGCGATATTCTAGCAATTATAGAATAAGGAGGTAGTTGAAAATGGCAAAACAAATCAAATATGGAGAGGAAGCAAGAAGAGCATTAGAAAGAGGAGTTAATGCAGTTGCGGATACTGTAAAAGTTACATTAGGGCCAAGGGGTCGTAATGCAGTATTGGACAAAAAATATGGTTCACCTACGGTTACAAATGACGGTGTTACTATTGCAAGAGAGATTGAATTAGAGGATCCATTTGAAAATCAAGGCGCACAACTTTTGAAGGAAGTAGCTACAAAAACTAATGATGTCGCAGGTGATGGTACAACGACTGCAACGCTTTTAGCTCAAGCAATGGTTCGTGAGGGACTCAAAAACCTCGCAGCAGGAGCTAACCCAATGCTTTTAAGAAGAGGTATTGCGAAGGCTGTAGATGCTGCAGTTGAGGGGTTAAAGAGGATATCTAAACCTATTGATAATAAAGAATCAATTGCCCATGTTGCTTCTATCTCTGCTGCTGATGAAGAAATAGGTAATCTCATTGCAGAAGCAATGGACAAAGTAGGTAAAGATGGAGTTATAACGGTTGAAGAATCAAAGACTTTAGGTACAACCCTTGAGGTTGTTGAAGGAATGCAATTTGACAGAGGATATATTTCTCCATACATGGTAACTGATGCTGAAAAAATGGAAGCAGTATTAGAGGAGCCTGTTATACTCATAACAGATAAGAAACTTTCAAATATCCAAGACTTGTTGCCACTCTTGGAGCAAGTAGTGCAACACGGTAAGAAACTTCTTATCATAGCTGATGATGTAGAAGGAGAAGCATTGGCAACATTAGTTGTTAACAAATTAAGAGGTACATTTACGTGTGTAGCAGTAAAAGCTCCTGGCTTTGGTGACAGAAGAAAAGAAATGTTACAAGATATAGCAATACTGACAGGTGGTCAAGTAATTTCAGAAGAGTTAGGTTATGACTTAAAAGATGTGAGATTAGATATGCTTGGCCGCGCAAGACAAGTAAAAGTTACAAAAGAGAATACCACAATTGTAGGCGGAGCAGGCGATGCTGCAGAAATTAAGAAGAGAGTAAATCAAATTAAGGCTCAAATTGAGGAAACTACCTCTGATTATGATAGAGAAAAATTACAAGAAAGACTGGCAAAATTGGCCGGTGGCGTAGCTGTCATTCAAGCTGGTGCTGCAACTGAGACAGAGCTTAAAGAAAAGAAACACAGAATTGAAGACGCATTGGCGGCTACAAAAGCAGCAGTGGAGGAAGGTATAGTACCTGGTGGCGGTATTGCACTTCTCAATGTAATAGAAGATGTGCAAAAAGTAGTTGATTCCTTAGATGGCGACTTCAAGACAGGTGCGAAGATAGTTTTAAGAGCATTAGAAGAACCCGTAAGACAAATTGCAGCAAATGCTGGTGTTGACGGTTCTGTAATAGTAGAAAAAATAAAAGCTGCTAAAGATCCAAACTTCGGATATGATGCTTACAAGGAAGAATTTACAGACATGTTCAAAGCAGGTATCGTAGACCCAACAAAGGTTACAAGGACAGCTTTGCAAAATGCTGCATCAATTGCTTCAATGATACTTACGACAGAAGCAGTAGTGGTAGATGTACCAGAGAAGAATACAGCAATGCCTAATCCAGGAGCAGGAATGGATATGATGTGATAAAAAGGGCTGAGCGAAAGCTTAGCCCTTTTTAAGTTTTGGCCTTGACAGCTTTTAAATTGTCTGATAAAATACTCATGTAACATTTTTAGGCGCCCGTAGCTCAGCAGGATAGAGCAGCAGTTTCCTAAACTGCGTGCCGGAGGTTCGAGTCCTCTCGGGCGCACCATTGCCATAGAAATTAGTAATAGGCAGGATTCTGACTATTTTATAGTTGGAATCCTTTTTTACTTTATATGAAAGATTAGTTTTTGCAGTTTTTGTACTGTTGACATAGACATGTAAATTTGATATATTGAATAATAACTTATTCATTAACAAGTTAATAGTTTTATTAGAGGAACTCATATAATCCCGTGAATATGGCACGGGAGTTTCTACAAAGCAGCCGTAAACTGCTTTACTATGGGTGGAATTTGTTGTTGCCTTTTTGGCCTGAGGAAATTCTGCCCTCAGGCTTTTAATTTATAAAGGACTATAAGTTAATTGTGTAAATTGTATGACGTTCAAAAAGATTTTGCTAATAATATGTTATAATAAAACTAAAAAGGGAGATGTAAGTATGGAGGAAAAGTTTGTTAAAGAAGGTTTAACTTTTGACGATGTTCTTTTAATTCCTGCTAAATCCGATGTGCTTCCTAAGGATGTAGATTTAAAGACAAAGCTTACTAAAAAAATTACTTTAAACATTCCTTTAATGAGTGCTGGAATGGACACTGTTACAGAATCCAAACTTGCGATTGCTATAGCAAGGGAAGGCGGCATAGGTGTAATTCACAAAAACATGTCTATTGAAAGACAAGCTTTAGAAGTTGACAAAGTCAAAAGGTCAGAGCATGGTGTCATAACGGACCCTTTCTCTCTTACTCCTGACCATACTATTAAAGATGCAGCTGAACTTATGGCAAGGTATAAAATATCTGGAGTACCTATCACTGTTGATTCGAAACTTGTAGGAATAATCACTAATCGCGATATAAGATTTGAAGATGATTTGGATAAACCTATAAGAGAAGTTATGACAAAAGACAATTTGGTAACTGCTCCTCCTGGAACCACTTTAGAGGAAGCAAGACAGATACTAAAAAAACATAAAATAGAAAAATTGCCGTTAGTAGATGAAAACAACGTTTTAAAAGGGCTCATAACCATAAAAGATATAGAAAAAGCAGTTGAGTTTCCTAATGCGGCAAAGGACAGCAAGGGAAGACTTTTAGTGGCTGCTGCTGTCGGTGTTGGGAAAGACATCATGGATAGAGTCAAAGCATTAGTAGAAGCAGGTGTAGACGCTATCGTGATAGATACAGCTCACGGTCATTCTAAAGGAGTTTTGGAGGCTGTCTCTAAGATAAAAGAAAAATATCCAGACCTGCAGCTGATAGCAGGAAATGTAGCTACGGCTGAAGCCACAAGAGACTTAATAGAGAGAGGGGCAGATTGTGTAAAAGTTGGTATTGGCCCAGGGTCAATCTGTACTACGAGAGTGATCGCTGGAGTAGGAGTTCCTCAAATTACTGCTATTTACGATTGTGCTCAAGAAGCGGACAAGTATGGGATACCTATAATTGCAGATGGAGGGATTAAGTATTCGGGGGACATCGTAAAAGCCATTGCGGCGGGAGCTTCTGTAGTTATGCTGGGAAGCCTTTTTGCAGGAACAGAAGAAAGTCCCGGAGAAATAGAGATATATCAAGGAAGAAGCTATAAGGTCTATAGAGGCATGGGTTCTTTAGGAGCAATGAAAGAAGGAAGCTCAGATAGGTATTTCCAAGAAGATGTCACAAAGTTTGTACCAGAAGGGGTAGAAGGAAGGGTACCTTATAAAGGACCTTTAAAAGAGACAGTGTATCAATTAGTTGGTGGTTTAAGAGCAGGAATGGGATATTGTGGTGTTCGCAATATTGAAGAACTTAGGACAAAAACAAAATTTATAAAAATAACGCAGGCAGGATTAACTGAAAGTCATCCTCATGATATAATTATTACAAAGGAAGCTCCTAATTATAATTTGAGATAAGAGGAGGATTTTAATGGGGATTAAACGGGAAGTAGTGTTAGTTTTAGACTTTGGAGGCCAATACACACAATTAATTGCGAGAAGAATAAGAGAAGCAAATGTCTTTTGCGAGATTGTTCCTTACAATATTTCTCCAGAGGAGATACGAAAAAAAGAGCCAAAGGGAATTGTGCTTTCTGGAGGACCTGCCAGTGTATATGCAAAAAATGCTCCTAAATGCGATAAGGAAATTTTTGAGTTAGGCTATCCTGTATTAGGTATATGTTATGGTGCACAACTTATGACAGAGCTTTTAGGCGGAAAAGTTGCGCCAGCACCTGTGAAGGAATATGGCAAGACAGAAATTGTCTTAAATAATACTATTCCTTTGTTTAAAGGGATAGAAAGAGACACTGTTGTTTGGATGAGCCATACTGACCACATAGAACTTCCTCCTCCAGATTTTAAGGTAGTAGCCTCTACTGACAATTGTCCTATCGCAGCGATTGCGAATGTAGAAAAGAAATTGTATGCGGTTCAATTCCATCCTGAAGTTTCACACACTCATAGAGGAACAGAGATTATAAGAAATTTCCTTTTTGAAGTATGTGATTGCGCGGCAGATTGGACAATGGATTCTTTGATTGAGCAGACAGTAAAGGAAATAAAAGCGAAAGTAGGAAAACACAAAGCTGTATGTGCTCTGTCTGGTGGTGTAGATTCTTCAGTGGCTGCTGTTTTAGTAGACAGAGCCATTCACGACCAATTGGTGTGCATTTTTGTTGATACAGGGCTTTTAAGGAAAAACGAAGGAGATATGGTTATTGAAACTTTTAGAAAAAATTATGACATGAACATAATCCGGGTAGATGCAAAGGATAGATTTTTGTCACGACTTAAGGGAGTTACGGATCCAGAAGAAAAGAGAAAAATTATTGGTAATGTTTTTATAGAAGTTTTTAAAGAAGAAGCTTTAAAGATAGGAGATGTGAAATTTTTGGTGCAGGGTACTTTGTATCCTGATGTAATAGAAAGTGGCAATGGCGTGTCTTCTACTATTAAAAGTCACCACAATGTTGGAGGTTTGCCTGAAGATATAGGTTTTGAACTTATTGAACCTTTGAGGATGCTTTTTAAAGACGAAGTAAGGCAAGTAGGTAAAGAATTAGGAATCCCTGAGGAAATATTGTATAGGCAGCCTTTCCCTGGACCAGGCCTTGCAGTCAGAATTCTTGGAGAAGTTACAGAAGAAAAGTTAGAAATTTTGAGACAAGCTGACAGCATAGTTCTAAGAGAGATGAAAAAATTTGGATGGTATAATAAAGTGTGGCAGTCATTTGCTGTATTGCCTGGAATAAAGAGCGTTGGTGTTATGGGTGATGAAAGGACATACGCTTATGCGATAATTTTGAGGGTAGTAGATAGCTACGACGGGATGACGGCGGATTGGACAAAGCTTCCTTATGAAATTTTAGAAAGTATATCTACTAGCATTACTAATGAAGTTCCAGGAGTAAATCGAGTGCTTTACGACATTACTTCTAAACCTCCTGCTACCATAGAATGGGAATAATGAAGAAAAACCCTATAAGCCTTAATACTAAAAGGTTTATAGGGTTCATGTTTTATAAAACGTACTAAAAACGTACTATTTTATTTTTATGTGTTATTTTGTGGTTTTGAATTAAGATTTTTTTCATTAAGTTTTTCTAATCTTTCAGCAACTTCACTATGCTTGTTAGGATATAGATGGGAATATGTCTGGAGGGTTGTTTCAATATTTTCGTGACCAAGTCTTTCAGAAATAAGCAGTGGTGAAAAACCCATTTCAATCAATAATGATGCGTGGGAATGTCGCAAGTCATGAATTCTGATTTTTTTAACACCTGATTTTTTACATCCTCTGTCCATTTCATGGTGAAGGTAATATTTTGTTACCTGGAACAACCTTTCATCAGGTTCATAATCATAAAGCTTGGAAGCATAATCTTGAACAAGGTTACATAAAAAAGGTGGTAATGTTATAACCCTTTTGCTTTTAGGTGTCTTTGGTTCAAGAATTAAATCTTCATCCTTCATCCTTGCATAGTTCTTATTGATGCTTACTGTTTGGGCTTCAAAGTCAAAGTCATTCAATGTTAAAGCAAGTAATTCCCCTGACCTTATTCCAGTCCAAAACAGCAATTCAAATGCAACTTTAGAAGTTGGTTTATCTTCCACAGCAGCAATGAATTTCTTGAATTCTTCAACAGTCCAAAACTGCATTGAATCAGCATTTTTCTTTCCCATACTCCCACATATCCTTGCAGGATTGGAAGGAAGCTTATAATATTTCATTGCAAAATTGAAGATAGCTGAAAGCTGATTATTCACTGTTTTCAAATACGTTTGACTATAATTCTTTTCACTGGAAATCAATTCATTTTGCCATTTCCTAACCGTTGTTGGGGTTATAGTGTTAATTGGCATATCCTTGAAATATGGCAATATTTTTAAATCAATTACATATTTCTTATTTTCTAATGTGGTTGGCTTCAATCTGCTTTGGCAGTCTTCCATATACAGTTCAACCAAGCTGCCAAAAGTCATATCACAGGAAGCATGGGCTTTATTAAGAAATTCCCGTTCAAAAGCTTTGGCTTCCTTTTGGGTTTTAAAGCCTTCCTTCTTCTTTTTCTTCTTGTTACCCATCCAGTCAGTGTAATAAAAGGATGCATACCAAGTACCACGTTTTTCATCTTTGTAAACAGGCATTATATCATTCCTTTCTTTAAAAAAGGGTATAAAAAATAGACCCTTTATATCTCCAAAGGTCTATGATATAATACAATTGGTTATATTGGGTACTATATCAAACCTTTGGGTTTATAAAGTATCAACTAAAATCGTTTGGTGCTGCAACACCAGGCGATTTTTTTATTTATTTTGATTGGCTTTATAAATCTCAAATTCAACTGATTTTTCAATAGTTTTTCTAAATTCTTCAAATTCTGATTCAGTAAATATTGTTGTAGTCTTATCTTTTATTATTTTTACAGTATATGTTTCTTTATCAACAACTTGTGTTCTACCAATAACTTTTCCATTCTCAATAACATCTTCATAATGCCATTCAAGAACTTCAGGTTGAATTTCAACAGTATAGCCAATAGATTCCAAATAATTTATAAAGCATTCCCATTCATTTATTTCTTTTGTAAGTATGCCATCAGGATTAAATTTCATATCAAAATATTTACCTTTTCCAATTAAAGCTGATGGTTCAACACCTAATGCAAAAGAAATCTTTTCAATAGTTTCTAATGTTGGATTTGATTGTTCACCACTTTCAAGTTTACTAACCATACTAAAACTTAATCCGCTTAATTTTGCTAATTCTTGCTGGCTAATTTTCTTTGCTTTTCTAATCCTTTTTAGATTTTCTTTTAATGACATTTCATCACCTCAACATGATAATACCATTGTTAATGAAAAAAGTAAAGATATTTTTTAGAAAAATACCATTATGATATTGACAACTTTAAAATATACCATTATAATGGGAATATAAATATAAATTATCATTGACAATGAAAAAAGGAGCGTGAAAAAATGAACCATAATTTAAAGATTGCAAGAATTAAAAACAACTTAACGCAAGCTGAACTTGCTAAAAAGGTAGGTATTACCAATAAGTATTTATCACAGCTTGAAACAGGAAAGTCAAAAAATCCAAGTAAACCACTAATGGAAAAAATAGCAAAAGTTTTAAATTGCACAGTTCAGGAATTATTTTTTAATGAAGATTAGAAAGGGGGTAACAGCATGAAAGCAACATATAAGAAAACTACAAACTTCTTGACAGCAGAAGAAGTTGCAGAAATTTTAGGTGTAAGTTTATCAACTGCCTACCGAATTATCAAGAGATTGAATGAAGAACTTAAAGCTCAAGGCTTTATAACCGTTGCTGGGAAAATCTCAAAGCGATACTTTGAACAAAAAGTAGCTTTATAACAATGAAACAGCTATGGAAAGGCGGCGAAAAGGATTGATAAAAGGATACATTTACACCAACGGTAAAAAACCTTTAAAAGGTGAATGCCTAAACGACCCTGATTATAAACCACATTCTGAACCACCTAAACATGGAGATTATGCAGGTGTTTATGACGGTGATTATGTTAAGGTTGATTTTGATAAGGTGGAACATTTTAAAAAGGCAATTCAGATAGTAAATGACTTAAATATTAAGTGCAATATTCTTGAAACAACCAGGGGTGGGCATTTATATTTCAAAAACATAGGCTTGAAATCAAATAAAATAAATTGGTATGCAGCTTGTGGTTTCTATTGTGAATGGAAGCTTGCAATTAAGAATGACACAGTACCAATAAGAAGGGATGGTATTGATTTACACTGGATAAAAGGTTCACCTTATAACACTGATATTGATGAATTGCCAAAGTGGTTATTGCCAATAAGTAAAAGTCAATTTGAAGATTTTGAAGCACTGGGTGAAGATTCAGGAAGAAATGATGCACTTTACCGATATATTCTCAAGTTGACAGGAAAGATGTCCAAGGAAGATATAAGGCAAACAATTAACTTGATTAATAAGTATATGTTAGCTTCACCACTACCACAAAGGGAAATTGACACTATTACCAGGGATGAAGCTTTCCCTGATGGTGTTGGTGATGGCAAATTTAATCATGCTGCATTTGGTGATGAATTAATATCAGAACTAAATTTAATTTCGGTAAATGGAACTATATACAGTTATTCCAACGGTGTTTATTTACCAAAGGATAATGATGAAATGAATTCAATCATAATAAACAGGATGCCTGAACTTAAAATTAATCAAAGAAGGGAAACAATTGAATTCATTAGGGGAAGGTGTGTTAAGAAAGTGAGCAACAATAATTTAAAAAGGGTAAATGTTAAGAATGGCATTCTTGAATTTATTCCAAACAAAGAAACTAAAAGCTTTGATGTAAGGCTATTGGAACATTCTCCACAAATTATTGACTTTAAACAGTTTAATGCTGAATATAACCCTGCTATTGAATATCCCTTGCTGGATGAAACATTAAATAAAGTATTTTGTGGAGATGAAGATTTAATAAAGCTTTTTGATGAACTCATAGGTTATCTTATGATGAACCATGTAAATTTCCACAAGTGTTTCTTCTTTGTTGGAAAGCCTTCAGGTGGAAAATCGAATATTTTAAAGATGATTATAAATTTTATTGGAAAACAAAACGTGTCAACATTAAGCCTGAAGGATTTAAACGATAAGTTTAGGCTTTCTAATATAGTAAATAAGACTGCAAATATTGTTGCAGATTTAGAACAGACAACAGTAACTGAAAGCGGAAATTTTAAAAGTTTGATTACTGGTGATGGTATTACAGTTGAAGAAAAGTATGGAAAATCATATACCTACTACAATACAGCAAAATTAATATTTGCTTGTAATACTCTACCACATTTTGTTGATAAATCGGGTGTGTTGCGTAGACCAATTATAATTCCATTTAATCATAAATTTAGTAAAGATGACCCTGATTATAATCCTTTTATAGATGAAGATTTATCAACTCCAGAATGTATGAGTGCTTTACTAAATAGGGGAATTGAAGGATATAAAAGGCTTTATCTGAATGGTGGTTTTACTGAACCTACAATAGTTCAAAATGAACTTGAGAAATTTAAGATTAACAACAGTAATGTTTTGACTTGGATAAATGAATGTGAAATTGATGAAGAACAACTTCAGAGGGAATTTATAAAAGACCTATATAAAATGTTCATTGAATGGTGTTTGAGAAATAATTGTAATCCTCCAAGTAGAAGAAGTTTTGTTGATGAAATTACTAATGAATATGGATTCAGTGTCAAGCAAAAGCGAATTCCTGCGACTGGTGAAAGGGATAGCATGTTTATTAAATGACAAAATGACAATTAACTGACAACTGAGTGACATATTAAAACCTACATAAATACAATAATTTTAAATGTATGTCAGTTTGTCAGTTAGTAAATAAGAACCTTTATATATTTATATGAAATAAAAAGTTAAAAAAATAATTTTTTTTTAAAAAAATATATATAAAGATAATTACTATAAAATGACATATAACTAACTGACAAAATGACAAATAAAAAAAGAAAGGATGATTTAGAATATGAAAAGAGATTTGAAAGACTTGGTGAGAAGAGCAAAAGAATATGGAAAAATTATGTTTAATGATGATGATGTTTTAGTAGCTGAAGCTGGATACATTGACAAAAGAACAGTTATTGATAAATCAACAGGATTTCATATAGTTAAACCAGTAACCTTTGAAGATGGTTATTATAATTATATTTGCCCTGAATGTGGTGAAATTCATAGCATACACAAAACAAAAGTTTCAAGAAACAAGCCAATAAAAAAAGGCTGCTGCAAAGCAAGAAGCCATTCAAATAGAAGTTGCTGGATAAATGGAAAGCATATAAAGATTAAAACATCAAAGATTATTTTAGATTATTAAAATAGAGGAAAGGGATGATTTAAATGCATAAATACAAAGTAACTTCACCAGGTGGAAGGGAATTCACCTGTATTGCCAAAAATTCCACAGATGCAAAAAGGCAAGCTTGTAAATTTTGGGGTATTCGTGCCAATGATTATTGGTGTGGTGTGTCAGCATTAAAAGCAAAAAAGGAAAGGGTGTGATTACCATAGACCATGTACTTGATGCAATAAGACCACATTATGAAGCTTTGCTGGATTGCTTCCTGGAAGAACAAAGGACAGGCAATTATAAAAAACTTAGTGATAATCCTTATTATGATGAAATAAAAGCTTTGATTGATGCCATGAACGTTTTAAGGAAGTACCTGGGTTGGGAAACCATTAAGCTGAAGGATGAAGTTGAATTTTACTTATAAGATGAAAGGGGAATGTAAAATGTTTATTATTTTCAATCATGAAAAACTGGAACAAAGAATCAATGCTATGTTTGGTAACATAGAAACCTTTGGGAAGCTTATGGGCATGAGCAAGCAAAAAATTAATTCCAGGTTAAAAAGTGCAACAGACTTTACACAATCTGAAATAGAAAAAGCTGCTGAACTGTTAGATATTAAACCTGAAGAAATTCCTGAATACTTTTTTGATATTGAAGTATGCAGACCATGAGGAAAGCCATTGCATAATACATGGACAAGCATTACACAATGGCTTCACATGGTACATATTAAATCCCTAAATTAATATTATCGTGTGAAGCCAACTTTTTCAAGATAATTTATTATAGAAAATGTAACAAACCATGTCACATTGATGCTCTGGTAATGCATTATTATTAGTGATATGCTTGTAGTATGGCTTTTAGTAATTAAAAAGAACATTCAAGCTTGTTTCTTGGCTTGGATGTTCTTTTTAATTTTTCCCTAAAAGGCAGGTGGTGAAGTGGAAAATTTGGGAAAATTGTAGAACAGACAGCAGGAATAAATGTTTTGATAACTGGTTTGATGAAATTTAATAAATCAAAAGAAAGGATGATAAAAAATGAAAAGATTTTATGAAACAGAAATACCGGTAGCAGTAATTACAGAGCATGGGGAATTTAGGTATTACAAAGAAGCCAAAAAGTTCCAAGTTTCAAAGGCTAAATGGAAAAGCCTTGATGGTGAAATTCATCATGGTAAAACAGTAACCCTGGATTTGAATGGCTTCAAAGGCAATGAGGATTTAAAAGCATTGTTGAACCAGGTGCTGGCTGATATTGGGTAAGTATTCGGACATATCGGACACCCTAAAAAGAGAATAAAAACCTAACAAAACCTAACATCAAATATAAAATGTTAAGATTTGTTAAGGTTAAAACTACAGAAAACTTCAGATTTAATTAAAACAAAGAAAGGATGATTAAAAATGAAAATGGAATTAAAAAACAAGGTGGAAAAACTCATTGAAAACTACAAAAAGGTTACAAATGCTTTCTTGGAAGAAATAAGGAAATGGGAAAGCAATTCCTATTACACCAGTGATGCCAAACAGGATGAAATCAGGAAGGTAAAAGCACAAATGTTAAATAATGATGCAGACTTTAATAAACAGCTTTTAAACATCATCAAAGAAGAAAAGGAAGCCATTTTGAATTCTACTATAAGAAAACCTGCTGATTATCAGGTTTTAATCTCAAATGCAATTGGATTCATTAACTTACTTGGCAATAAGCTTACAGATGAAGAAGCTTTTGAATTGGTAAAGCCATTCTTTGGTGATTATCAGACTATGAAACGTTTTTATGCGGTTCTTTCTGAAATAAATGGATTGAATGTTACTACTTATAGCCTTGGATTATTTGATAAGGCTGTAAATAGCCTTGAAATCTTAAAAAATAATTTTGCCAAGTTCTTTGATGCTGGAACATATACAACTAATGGCTTGGCTTATACTTTGAAAGAAACTGCACTTTTAAGTGATATTGAAGATATTGAAAGGATTATTCAAAAGCTTGATAGTATTATTCCTGCTTCATATAAAGAAGTAGAAGCTGAATTAAAAAATGAAATGGTGGTGTAATGTGATATGAAATACCAAGATGATTTACAAAAAGGAATAGTGAATGGTAAAGCTGTTGGAATTAAAACTGGTTCACCAACACCTGATGCACTTAATCCAAATGATGATGGCTATGACCATTTAAGAGCAATAGAGCATGTTGGAACTATTCTTCAGGATGGTAAAGAAGAATAAATTTTCATTAAGCTGCATTGGTATAAAGTATTTTTTATATCAATGCAGCTTTTTTATATTTGGGGGTGGTTAATATACTGGATGAGGCAGTAATCAAAGAAATTCTTAAATCAATGATTATCGAACAATTTAAAAATGGTGGTTTAGTTTTAGAATTAACTAAAAGAGATATAGAGAAATTTAAACATTGTTTAGCTTTAATAAAAGATGCTTCTATTCCAGCCAATGAAAAACATGAAGCTGCAATATTTATAAAAGGCATGAATGATGCTTTGAAAAGATTACATGCAATAGCTGGTGAAAGAGAATTTACTATTTTTTACAACTATTGTATTGAAGGTAAAACGAGAAATGAAATAGCAGATGCTTTAAATATTGATATTTCAACGGTTGCAAGGAATAAAGAAAAAGCATTAAAGAAATTATCAATTATTTTATATCCAGAAATTAATATTACCAACATGATGTAAAGGTTAGGGAAGGGGTGATTGCTTGACTAATGAAGAACTTATAAAAGAATATCAAGAAGGCAATCATTCTGCTTTGGATGAATTGATTAAACAAAATGAAAATATTGTTAAATTTTTTGCCAATAAATATTATGGTATTGCAAGCAGGGCATTAGTTGATTTTGATGACCTGG
>Ga0224486_100236_pt1 | contig 22845 bp, 24 predicted proteins | sample TexhydDE_CT_test_FD_172013 | JGI IMG/M metagenome (GOLD analysis project Ga0224486, IMG submission 172013) | Fracking water microbial communities from deep shales in Oklahoma, United States - hydraulically fractured wells DE_CT_test ... | reverse complement strand
TGAGCTCCTCGAAGGTGATTGTGGCCATCAACAAGGACCCGGAAGCCAACATCTTCAAGGTGGCCGATTACGGCATTGTGGGCGACCTCTTCGAGGTGGTGCCCCTGCTGACGCAGGAGTTCAAAAAACTCCTCGGCAAGGAGTAAATGAGGAGGGGAACGATGAAGGAAGTAGTAATTGTCAGCGGGGTACGTACGGCCATCGGCGCCTTTGGCGGTTCCTTAAAAGATGTGCCGGTGGTCAAGCTGGGCAGCCTGGTTATTAAAGAGGCCTTAAAAAGAGCCGGATTGAGACCTGTTTCCAGCCAGGAACTTTTAGATTACGGTCCCGATGCCCTGAAGGGTGAGCCGGTGACGGATCTGGAACGCAGTTACTATGATTGGGATGATACTCTGCAGGAAGTTCAGGTTGACGAAGTGATTATGGGGCACGTGCTCCAGGGCGGCAACGGCCAGAATACCGCCCGCCAGGCTGCCATTTATGCCGGTATTCCCAAGGAATCCACCGCCTTTACGGTAAATAAAGTTTGCGGCTCGGGCCTGAAGGCCATTGCCCTAGGCGCCCAGGCCATCATGGCCGGTGAGGCGGAGGTAGTGGTGGCCGGTGGCATGGAGAACATGAGCCAGGCGCCTTACATCCTGCCCCGGGCCCGCTGGGGGTACCGGATGGATGTCGGTGCCAGAGGTGAATGCATTGACCTGATGGTTTACGACGGGCTGTGGGAAATTTTCTACGGCTACCACATGGGTAATACGGCGGAAAACATCGCCGCCAAATACGGTATCACCCGCCGGGAGCAGGATGAACTGGGCCTGCTCAGCCACCAGCGGGCCAGGGCCGCCATCAAGGAAGGGCTCTTCAAGCAAGAAATTGTACCCGTACCCATACCCCAGAAGAAAGGCGAACCGGTGCTTTTTGACACCGACGAGCGGCCCATGGATACCAGTATGGAAAAGATGGCCAAATTGCGCCCGGTCTTCCGGCCCGATGGAACAGTAACCGCGGGCAACGCCTCGGGCATAAACGACGCGGCGGCGGCGGTGGTGCTCATGTCCCGGGAAAAAGCGGAGGAACTGGGCTTAAAGCCGTGGGTGGCCATTAAATCCTTTGCCTCCGGCGGTGTGGACCCGGCCTACATGGGCACCGGGCCGGTTCCGGCCGTCAGAAAAGCCCTGAAAAAGGCCGGACTGACCATCGAGGATATAGACGTGGTGGAACTGAATGAAGCCTTTGCCGCCCAGGCCCTGGCCTGTATGAGGGAACTCGGGCTCAGCCTGGAAAAAACCAACCCGCTGGGCAGCGGTATTTCCCTGGGGCACCCCATAGGCTGCACCGGGGCCAGGCTGGTGGTTACCATTATGCACGAAATGAAGAGGAGAAATCTCGGCACCGGCCTGGTCACCATGTGCATAGGTGGTGGTCAGGGAATGGCCATGGTTCTGGAAAATATTTAAACAAGTACCTGTTTAGATAGTAGACTGGCTGTAAAAAACCTATCATCGGGGAGGTTTAAGGCTTATGGATGTGCAAAAAGTAATGGTTGTCGGAGCCGGCCAGATGGGGTCGGGTATTGCCCAGGTGGCGGCGGCAGTGGCCGGCTGCCAGGTTATCTTGAATGACATTAAGGATGAATTTGTCCGGCGGGGGCTGAGCAATATTGAGAAGAACCTGAGCCGGGATGTGAGCAAGGGAAGGCTGCAGGAAGACCAGAAGGCGGAGATCCTGGCGCGCATAACACCTTCCACCAGCCTGGCCGATGCTAAGGACGTGGACCTGGTTATTGAAGCGGCAATAGAAAATATGGAAGTGAAGTCCAGCATTTTCAAACAGCTGGATGAAATCTGTCCCCCCCATACCATCCTGGCCACCAATACTTCGTCTTTGCCCATAACCCAGATTGCCGCGGCAACAAAGAGGCCGGAGAAGGTTATCGGCATGCACTTTATGAACCCGGTACCGGTAATGAAGCTGGTGGAAGTTATCCGCGGGCTGGCTACCTCCGATGAAACCTTTAATGTGGTCAAGACCATGAGTGAGCGCATGGGCAAGGTGCCCGTGGAAGTCAACGATGCTCCGGGTTTTGTATCCAACCGGGTGCTCCTGCCCATGATCAACGAAGCTATTTACTGTGTTTACGAAGGCATAGCCACTCCCGAAGCGGTGGACCAGGTCATGAAGCTGGGTATGAACCACCCCATGGGACCCCTGGCCCTGGCAGACCTTATTGGTCTGGATACCTGCCTGTACATCATGGAAGTGCTGCACAGGGAGCTGGGCGACAGCAAGTACCGTCCCTGCCCGCTGCTGAAAAAATACGTGGCTGCCGGCTGGCTGGGCCGCAAGACCGGCCGGGGATTCTACGTATATAACCAGTAACTTCCCGGCCCGGGAGTCAAACCTACGAAGGGAGGCAGGAGAATGTCCTGGAACAATATCCTGGTGGACAAAGATGGCCCGCTGGCCATACTTACCATCAACCGGCCGCAGGTATTGAACGCGCTAAATGCCGAAACGCTTAAGGAAATCGAGGGTGCTGTGGACGAACTGGCAGAAGATGAGGCCATCCGGGTAATTATTATCACCGGGGCGGGAGAAAAGGCTTTTGTAGCCGGGGCCGATATCGCTTTCATGAGCAAGCTCACCCCCCTGGAGGCCAGGAATTTTGCCCGGTTGGGGCAGAGGGTGCTGAGCAAAATTGAGAACCTGCCCAAGCCGGTAATTGCTGCCATTAACGGGTACGCCCTGGGGGGTGGCTGCGAGCTGGCCATGGCCTGTGATATCCGGGTGGCCTCGGAGAAGGCCAAATTCGGGCAACCGGAGGTCAACCTGGGCCTGATTGCCGGTTTCGGCGGAACCCAGCGTTTAACCAGGCTGGTCAATCCCGGCCTGGCCAAGGAGATTTTGTTTACGGCGGATATGCTTGACGCCGAAACCGCCCGGCGTATCGGCCTGGTGAACCATGTGGTTCCGGCGGAAGAACTGCTTAACTTCTGCCGGGGAATGGCCGAGCGTATTGCTGCCCGGGGGCCGGTAGCCGTGCGGCTAACCAAGGAAGCCGTGAATGAAGGGCTGGAAATGGATCTGGAGAAGGCCCTGGCCCACGAGGCCGATCTGTTCGGGCTGGTATTTGCCACGGCTGACCGGGAGGAAGGTATTGCGGCCTTTTTAAACAAGCGCAAGCCGCAATTTCAGGGACGTTAAGGTTGGGTAAATAAGCATCCCGGATAATTGTTTTAAATTAAATGGGAAAAGTGAAAATGCAGGCTGGAAAGTAACAGCCTGTATTTTTTTACATATTCACCCCTGTTTTAGAGGTGTAGTATTCTATTCCGGGAATATAGTATAATTTAAAATAATCAGGTGCGGGCAGCAATGGTGGAGGGAGGCTGGAGTTCATGGACATAACCTGGCTTTTCCTTGTACTCTGTCCCTACATGCTTTTATATTTTTACCTGTGGGACTTTACTACCTGGAATCATAGAAAAATAGTTATCTTCTGGGTACTCGGGTTGGTAATTCTGGTTGGTGCATATTCCTTAATTAATTATTTGAATCCTGTTCATCCTGCATTTCCCGGACTTTTTTAATTAGTTTCTTAAAAGCAATTTTGTTAAGTAAAATATCAGTTTCAGCCAGGATAATGAAGGTATTAATGCTTTATTTGTCATTACTGTCTCCGGTGATATTTCCCTGCTCGTTTTCCATTAGTTTGCCAAAGGATTCAAGCAATCGTTTAGCTTTTTCGGGGCTAATGCCGTATTTTACGGCAACTTCCCTCACCTGCAACCAGTCGTCATTCTGGCTCGCATAAGCTCCCTCTGCCAGGGCCGGCGGCTTTTTCTGAATTAACACCACCAGGCCATGAACCCTTTTTTCCCCGGGGCGGAGATAAATATCTTCATACCGGGGGTTGGCCGCCTTTAATTTCCACCGGCCGTCTTCGGAAAGAACATACCTTATTCCCAGCTCATCGTTATTTAACTGCACGACAGCTAGTTGACCGGATTCTGCAGCGTCGGCCTTTTTACAAATAGCGATATCTCCCGGTATAATTCCGGCTCCCCTCATGCTATCATCTTTTACTATAAAGGCAAAATCAGCTTCCAGTTCCCTGTCAATATTAATGTAGCCGGCGATATCCTTTTCATTAAATGCTGCCCGTATGGTTTCAAAAAGGGGTACCTGCTTGATGGGCAGGAAGTCGGCCAGTGGTTTTTGAATGAGCGTTCTGATGGCTTCCATTGAGCTTATATTTTCTCCAAGAAAAAAAGAAAGGGGCTTGCCTAAAATCACTGAGATACGTTTAAGATCATCTATGGAAATCCGCCTTTTCCCTTTCTCATAAAGATTGATGGCCGTTTTGGTAAAGCCCAGTTTTTCACCCAGCTGTTCCTGGGTGAGTCCCCGGTCTTCACGGGCCTTTTTTATTCTCCTGCCTATTTCCTCGTAATAATTTTTCATAATGCCACCCGGGTTTTCAAAGTTTACAACCTGTTGCATATTATTCCCTGGAATTTCGGAAAAACCTCTTGACAGCATGTTGTCATTGTGATAACTTTAGAAAAAATAGCGTGAACCGGCATTTTCTACAAAATATTTTTCCCTGGTGTTAACGAATTGATAACATTATATACGGGGTGATAACGTGGTTGGGCGTAGAAGCAAGATGGGCGAAGTTGAAGCCAGGTTTGGCCAGCCGGTGGCAAGTCTAATTAAGCATTATTATTATGAAAAGGGGTATACCCTGGACCAGCTGGCCCGCCTGTTCGGTGTGGGCAGGGCAACGGTTTCGGTCTGGATGTTGAAGCTGGGCCTTCCTACAAGGGATTGGAAATTACCCGACCCCGGCAAAATAAAGCACGATACGTATCACAATAAATAAAAATGGTTGCCGGGCAGGTATTTAACAGAATCAGGTAATTAGTTGCGGCTCTTTATTTAAATTTGAGGGGGGAAGGGCTTGAATTTAAATCTTGATTTAAATCTTAAGAATCAGATTGAATACCTGCGGCGGAGATTAAATGGGATGAGCAGGGAGGACAGGGAGGAGATTCTTCTTTTGAGCCAGCACCTGGATAGATTGATTGTACAATACCAGCGATTAGTATTTTCTCTAAAGAAAGGAAATAAATATTCAGAATATTAGATTAGCGGCATAAATCAAGTCAGAAATTGTCCCCCGTTACCTGTGCCACTGCCGATTGACGGCGGCGGCAGCCGGGAAAGTCTGGAATTTGGGGTCAGATGGGCTAGAAAAGTAAGAATGTGTACCAGCTTTTGTTATTTTTATCGTTGCTTTCCCCCGGGGTAGTGCTATAATTATTCTATAATAACTTATGGAAAGGTTACAGACGGGGGGTTTTATATGTTTGTACGGGACTATATGAGCACCTCTCCTATCTGCATTAATTCGGGCACTCCCATCCTGGAAGCGCTGAATATTATGAGGAAGAACAGGATCAGGCACCTGCCAGTGGTGGACAAGGGTCAGCTTGTTGGTCTGGTTACCGAACGAGATTTGCTTACCGTTTCTCCCTCCCCCGCGACCACCCTGAGTGTTTTTGAGATGAATTACCTGTTATCTAAAATGGTAGTTAAGGAGGTTATGAAAACCAGCCCCATTACTATAGGGCCCGATTGTTCTATTGAAGAAGCGTCTTTGATTATGCGGGAACATAAAATTGGAAGCCTGCCCGTAGTGGAGGAGGACAGGCTGGTGGGTATCATTACCCAGACTGATATTCTGGACGCTCTAATCCGGATCTTTGGCCTGCGCAAGGCAGGAACCCGCCTGGTGCTGGAAGCCAGCGATCGCATTGGTGCCCTGGCCGATATTCTGGCCATTGTAAGGGAGCACCAGATCAATGTTATTGGTGTGGCCTGCCGGGAAAAAGAAGAACAGCGGGTTCAGATCATGCTTCGCCTGAGTACTGTAGAACCCCAATCTCTGATTAATGATTTACAGAAGCAAGGTTATGAGGTAAAATCTGTTAGCTAGTTGTTCGGGGAGAAATTCTGGTTTTGGAGAAGTCCGGCTCCCTGGGGGAGCCGGATTAATTTTGATTAATTTTTTGCTACCGTTGCATTATAATTTTAGTTGGGCATTACTATATTCAAACGGTAAAGGAGAAGATCCTTATGGAATCCGCTGGCTCTCATGTCTTATCCCGTTATGCCACCATAGCCATTGATATTGCCACCCGTATTGCCAGGGGTGAATATCGTGAGGGGCAAAAAATTTTCGGCCGTTCCACGCTGGCTGGCAAGTACAACGTTTCTCCGGAAACCATCCGCCGTGCTTTAACCCTCCTGCAGGATACGGGAATTGTGCAGGTTTCCCCGGGAGTGGGGGTGGTGGTAAAGTCTCAAAAGGCGGCCGAGGCTTTCCTGGCGGAGTGCGGGCAGCGTCAGATCCTGAGGGATATGCAGGAACGGCTGCACCGCCTCTTACGGGAAAGGGATCGGATTAACAACGAGATTGAAAAGTTGATGAATGAGCTGCTGGATTATACATTCAAGATGGCAGGTAACCTGCAGCGGATAGAAGAAATCCGGGTGCTGCCCACATCGCCCCTGGTAGGTAAATCCCTGGCCGAGGCGAAGTTCCGGGCCCAAACAGGGTCCACCGTGCTGGCCATTTATCGTGGAGGTGAGGAGATCCTCTCACCCCAGGCCGATACGGTAATAAAGGCTGATGATATATTGATTGTTCTGGCCCCGCCGGAGTTAAAAGACCAGGTTTACCACCTTGTTAACGGTACGGCGGTAAAACAATAAAATAGACCCCTTCCGCAAGCGGTAAGGGGTCTTGAATTTTAAGAACTGATTAATTTACTATGTTTAAACACTTAAACCTGCTGCATTTTCTTAATGGCTTCACGGATTTCGTCAACGGATGCTTCTTCTTCAATGGTTGAGAGGTCGCCCAGTTCTTTCCCCGTCCAGAGGGACCTCATAACCCGGCGCATAATTTTACCACTGCGGGTCTTGGGTAAAGAGTTTACAAACTGGATATCCCTGATGATGACAATGGGTCCCATGGTTTTACGCACATGGGCTATTAATTCTTTCTTAATTTCTTCGCCGGGCTGGTAGCCCTGCTTTAAGACCACGAAGGCGCAGGCCACTTCTCCTTTGAGTTCATCGGGTACTCCCGAGACACCTGCTTCTACCACTGCCGGGTGGGAAATAAGGGCGTTTTCAATTTCAATGGTACCAATCCTGTGGGCGGCGATTTTGATTACCTCATCGGAGCGACCGGCAAACCAGATGTACCCATCCTCGTCCATAGAAGCGGCGTCCCCGCAATAATACCGGCCCTGGGTAAAGGGCAGTCGCTCCCAGTATTCCTTCTGGTAACCCTCTTCATTGTTCCAGAGGGTGGAGGTCAGTCCCGGGAAGGGTCTTAAGATGGTAACAATCCCTTTTTCACCGGGAGCGGCGGGCTTTCCATCCTTATCATCAACAATTTCCGCAATGATGCCGGGTACGGGGATACCTGCCGAGCCCGGTTTTATAGGAATCATACCCAGCCCGTACGGGTTGGCGAAGATGGGGCCGGAAGTCTCGGTCTGCCACATATGGTCCATAACGGGGATTTTATTTTCAAAAACCTGTTCCTGCAGCCAGCTCCAGGCAGCGGGGTTCAGGACTTCTCCCGCGCAGAATACCCGGCTGACCGTGGAAAGATCGTGTTTTTTGGCGTGTTCAATACCCAGCTTCATCAGGCCCCGTACCCCGGTGGGGGATGTCCACACGGCCGTAACTTTATTCCGTTCGATGATATCCCACCACATATCCGGGCGCGGGTAGTCGGGAGTTCCTTCGTAAAGAACGCTGGTAGCGCCCACCAGGAGAGGACCGTAGACGTTATAACTGTGCCCCACAATCCATCCGATGTCCGAGGTGCAGAACCAGACGTCTTCTTCCTGCAAAGCGTAAATCCACTTGGCCATGGAGTAAATATAAACCTGATAACCGCCATGTTTCTGCACGGTAACCTTGGGTTTGGCGGTGGTGCCGGATGTGGGAAGCAGGAAGAGGGGTTCGTTTGCTTCCATCAATTCTACTTCTGCACTCTGGCCTTCACCGAGAGCCAGAAACTCATCCCAGAAAATGTCGCGCCCGGCCTTCATCGGTGGTGATTGTGCCTTATTTTTCTGTAAAACCACTACTTTTTGGATCAGGTCTTCGGGACACATGGCCAGGGCTTCGTCAATTATGCCCTTAAGGGGAACTGGTTTGCCCCGCCGCAGGCCCTCGTCCTGGGTAAGGAGATACCTGGCACCGGTGATCTGCAGGCGATCGGCCACTGCCCCGGCAGAAAATCCAGCAAAGATAACCACGTGGATGGCTCCAATACGGGCACAGGCCAGCATGGCGGTAACCGATTCGATGCCGGTGGGCATGTAGATGGCTACCCGGTCGCCTTTTTTCACCCCCAGGCCTCTTAACGCTGCAGCATACTGTTTTACCAGGGAAAGAAGCTGGCCGTAGGTTATTACCCTTACTTCGCCGGTTTCCCCTGACTCGGCAATAAATGCAGCCCGGCCTGCCTTCCCTCTTTTGACCTTATAGTCCACGCAGTTGTAACAAATATTGGTCAGCCCACCGGAGAACCACTGAAAGGTGGGGTAATTCCAGGTGAACACCTTGTCCCACTTTTTGAACCAGTAAATATCATGAGCTGCTTTATTGGCAGCTTCTGCCCAGAAACCTTCCGGATCCCTGGCTGCCCAGTCGATGAAAGCTTTTACCTGCGGGGGAACCATTCCGGTACCCATTTTTTCCGCCATTCGCATTACCTCCCCTTAACCATACGAACTTGGTTTACTCTTAATATAAATTGAAAATAGGGGAAAGATTAAGAATATTCCGGCGTGATGTATTTTTTTGAGTGTGAGTGGATTTATAGCCAGAGCGAATGGATCGAGCCGCGTCGTTTATCCGGCCAATATTGACACCGGCAGCAAACAGGCCTATAATAGCCTTAGAGTTCTAAAAAATTAAAGAGTTAAAAAGCCTTCGGGGATGGGTGAAATTCCCTACCGGCGGTATGGAGGGCAGATGACCTTCCGAGCCCGCGAGCCCTGCACCATCACGCATGTTGCAGGGTTGATCTGGTGAAAGGCCAGAGCCGACAGTAAAAGTCTGGATGGGAGAAGGCATAGTAATTCTGCTTTTCCGGAGAAAAGCAGGAAAGTCCCTTTTTATGCCTGTTAGCCCTGAAGGTTATCACCGGATCAGGGCTTTTCTATTTTCTTTTACAGGGTGAGGACATTGGACGTATATTACATGCGAATGGCCCTGGACCTGGCCAAAAAAGCAATGGGCAGAACCAGCCCCAACCCCATGGTGGGAGCTGTGCTGGTAAAAGATGGTCAGGTGGTTGGCCGGGGTTATCATGCCCGGGCCGGGACTCCCCATGCTGAAATTAACGCCTTGAGGGAAGCTGGTGAACGGGCGGAAGGGGCAACCCTGTATGTTACCCTGGAGCCTTGCTGCCACCAGGGACGTACGGGTCCCTGTACCGAGGCCATTCTGGCTGCCGGTGTTAAGAGGGTGGTAACCGCCATGGTCGATCCCAACCCCCTTGTGGCCGGCCGGGGGGTGGAAAGGCTGCGCCGGGCCGGGGTCGAGGTAACGGTAGGTGTGCTGGAAGAGGAGGCCCGCAGGTTGAATGAGGTTTTTGTGAAGTACATTACCACCCGCAGTCCCTTTGTGGTATTAAAAGCGGCCATGAGCCTGGACGGTAAAATAGCTACCCGCACAGGGGAATCCCGCTGGATCACCGGTTCGCAGGCCCGGCTGGCCGTTCATTATTTAAGGGATCGTTATGATGCGATCCTGGTGGGTATTAATACCGTACTCAAGGACAACCCTTCTTTAACCACCCGTCTTCCGGATCGGGAAGGCAGGGATCCGGTGCGGGTCATTGTGGACAGCATGGCCCGTACTCCTCCCGGTGCCCGGGTGATCACCCAGGAATCCCCGGCACCAACCATTGTGGCCGTTACGGAAAAGGCGCCCGAAGAAAACCGGCGTCGCCTGGAAGATGCCGGGGCCCGGGTGCTGGTGGTGCCCGGCCCGGGACCCGGGGTGGACCTGGTCGCCTTAATGAAGGAGCTGGCCCGCCGGGAAATAACCAGCGTGCTGGTGGAAGGTGGCAGCCGGATTCACGCGTCTTTTCTGGAATCGCGCCTGGTGGATAAGGTAATCTGGTTTATTGCTCCCCTGATTATTGGTGGGAGCAGTGCACCCGGCCCTGTTGGCGGGGAAGGTCCGGCCCGGCTGTCCGAAGCAGTGCGTTTAAGAGATGTCCTTATTACCCGCTACGGGGAGGATTTCTGCGTGGAGGGATATGTGAACGACGGGGGTGCAGTTTGATGTTCACCGGGCTGGTTGAGGAAATTGGGGTTTTGCGCCATATAAGCCGGGGAAAGGATTCCGCCCGGTTGACGGTGGAGGCGGCCAGGATACCGGGCAATCTGGAGCTGGGAGATAGTGTGGCCGTAAATGGTGTTTGCCTGACAGTGGTATCCTTCACCCGTTCATCATTTACGGTAGACGTTATGGCCGAAACCCTGGCCCGGACCAATTTGGGACACCTGCAGCCGGGAGACCGGGTCAACCTGGAAAGGGCTTTGCGCCTGGGTGACCGGCTGGGTGGCCACCTGGTGACCGGGCATATTGATGGTGTGGGTCAGGTTTTACGCCGCCAGGAACATGATATAGCTATCCTGCTAACTATTGGTGCTGCACCGGAAGTATTGAGATATATAGTAAAAAAAGGTTCGGTGGCTGTCGATGGCACCAGTTTAACGGTGGTGGATGTGGATGAGGAGAGCTTTTTAGTTTCCCTGATCCCCCATACCGCCCGGCATACCATTCTGGGTGCTAAAAAAAGGGGAGATCTGGTGAACCTGGAAACGGACATTATAGGGAAGTATGTAGAAAGATTTTTAAATCTGCCCGCCCCGGGGCAGATCCGGGGCAGCAGGTCCTCCGGGATTACCCTGGATTTTCTGGCTGAACATGGATTTATAACCAGATAGACAGGAGTGAAGGAGCAATGGAATTTCGTTTTAACTCTGTAGAAGAGGCCATCGAGGATATCCGCCAGGGCAAAATGGTGGTCGTTGTGGACGACGAGGACCGGGAAAATGAAGGCGATGTCATCATGGCGGCAGAAAAAGTTACTCCCGAGGCAATTAATTTTATGGCCACCCATGCCCGGGGACTGATCTGTATGCCCATAACCAATGAGCGGGCGGATGAACTGGATTTGCCGCTTATGGTTACCCACAGTACTGACAAACATGGTACCGCCTTTACCGTATCTGTGGACCACAAGGATACCAGTACAGGTATTTCCGCTTATGAGCGGGCACAGACCGTCAGGGCTATTCTGGATCCGGCCACCCGGCCCGAAGATTTGCGCCGCCCGGGACACATCTTCCCCCTGCGTGCCCGGGAGGGCGGGGTGCTGCGCCGGGCCGGCCATACCGAAGCAGCAGTAGACCTGGCCCGGCTGGCTGGATTGTACCCGGCAGGGGTAATTTGTGAGATTATGAAGGAAGACGGTACCATGGCCCGGGTGCCTGAATTAATGGCTTTCTGCCGGCAGCACGGCTTGAAGATCATTACCATTGCCGATTTAATCAGGTACCGGCGGCGTACAGAAAAACTGGTCCGCCGCGTGGATTCTGCCCGCCTGCCCACCAAATATGGTGAGTTTACTGCCGTAGCTTATGAAAGCCTGCTGGATGGTAAAGGTCATCTGGCCCTGGTTAAGGGGGATTTAAGTCAGGTGGAAGCTCCCCTGGTACGGGTTCATTCCGAGTGCCTGACCGGAGACGTCCTGGGTTCCACCCGCTGTGATTGTGGAGATCAGCTCGTCCGGGCCATGCAAATGATTGCCAGGGAAGGAGTAGGTGTGTTACTCTATATGCGGCAGGAAGGCCGCGGTATAGGCCTTTTAAACAAGATCCGGGCTTATAAGCTGCAGGATCAGGGTAAGGATACGGTGGAAGCCAATGAAGCCCTGGGATTCCCCCCTGACCTGCGGGATTATGGTATTGGGGCTCAAATTCTGGTTGATCTCGGGCTCAAGAAAATTCGTTTATTGACCAATAATCCCCGGAAGATTGCCGGCCTGGAGGGCTATGGCCTGGAAGTGGTGGCCAGGGTACCCATTGAGGTATCTCCCAATAAATATAACCGCTTCTACCTGGCAACAAAAAGAAAAAAACTGGGTCACCTGCTCAGTATAGCCGATGAGGTGAGCTAAAATACTTATTCCTGTGCGGCCTTAATTAATGGTGAAGACGGGAAGACAGGTACCTTTATATGGAAAGGGGTAGCATAATGCCTAAAGTATACGAGGGACACTTGATTGGCCAGGGCCTGCGTTTCGGCCTGGTGGTGGGACGTTTCAACGAGTTTATCACCAACAAGCTTTTAACGGGGGCTCTCGATGCCCTGCACCGGCACGGTGTGGCGGATCAGGATATAGAGATTGCCTGGGTGCCGGGGGCCTTTGAAATTCCCCTGGTGGCCAGGCGCCTGGTGGCTGCACAGCGTTTTGACGCCATAATCTGCCTGGGGGCGGTGATCCGCGGGGCCACACCCCATTTCGACTATGTGGCTGCCGAGGTGGCCAAGGGAGTGGCCAAAGTGGGGCTGGATTCCGGTGTGCCGGTGATATTCGGTATAATTACTGCCGATACCCTCGAACAGGCTATAGAACGTGCGGGAACCAAGGCTGGTAACAAAGGTTGGGATGCTGCGGTGGGGGCTATTGAAATGGCCAACCTCATGCGCAGCCTTGGCTAATGAGAAGGAGGCATACCGGTGGAGTCACCACGCACAATACAAAATTTAAAAGAAGTGGCTGATTTTCGGGTTACACCCGGTGAAAGGCTTTTTTCCGCCAGCAACCAGGAAATTATGGCCGGCTGGACAACCGATATTTACTTTATCAAAACCAGGGAAATTCTACGGGCCATGGGCCTTGACGGAACGGAAGTAACAGCTGAGATTTTTGCCGGTAGGGAAGGTGTGCTGGCCGGGGTACCGGAGGTGAAAACTCTCCTGGCCGGGACGGGGGTGGAGGTCTGGTCCCTACCCGAGGGAGAGTGGTTTGGGGAAAAAGAAGTGGTTATGCGCATCCACGGTCCCTACGACCGCTTCGGCATTTACGAAACGGCTATCCTGGGCATACTGGCCAGCTCCAGCGGCTGGGCTACGGCAGCCAGGAAATGCCGGGAAGCTGCGGGTAACAAACGGGTGGTTTGCTTTGGTGCCCGGCATGTCCACCCGGCGGTGGCCCCGGTTATGGAGAGGGCGGCAATCGTGGGGGGTGCCGACGGGGCCAGCTGTATTTTGGGAGCCAAACTGGCCGGTCAGGAACCTGTGGGAACGCTGCCCCATGCCGTCATGCTCATCGTAGGGGATACCGTGGAGGTAGCCCTGGCTTACCAGCGGACCATGCCTGAAGGGACGCCGGTAATTGTGCTGGTGGATACCTTTAAAGATGAGGCGGAAGAGGCTCTGCGGGTCGCCCGGGTCCTGGGGAAAGACCTGGCAGCCATAAGGCTGGATACTCCCGGCGAGCGGGGGGGAGTTACTCCCGCGCTGGTCAGGGAGGTGCGTGCCCGCCTGAATCAGGCGGGATACAACCACGTGGAGATCCTGGTGAGCGGCGGCCTGACTCCCGAGCGCATCCAGTTACTAAGCCAGGCAGGGGCTGATTCTTTCGGGGTGGGGAGCTATATATCCGGTGCTGCACCGATAGATATGACCATGGATTTGAAAGAGGTTAACGGCAAACCCGTTGCCAAGCGGGGGCGCATACCCGGTATTACCCCCAGTCCCCGCCTGCAAAGGATTCTATAGACCGGAATCCGGGCCTATAAAATAAAAAACGGCTTGTAAAAGCCGCTTTGTTAAATTGCCCTCTGCACCTTACCGCTGCGCAGGCAACGGGTGCAGACCAGTATTCTCCTGGGGGTACCGTTAACCAGCGCCCTTACCCGCTGTAAATTTGGCTGCCAGGTCCTTTTGGTCCGGATGTGGGAGTGGCTAACCTGCATCCCCACCACCACGCCTTTACCGCAGATAGCACATTTTCTGGCCAAGAATGCCACCTCCTTTTTCTAGACCACTCTTAAATTCTAGCAAAAATGCCCTTGCTGTGCAAGGTAAAACATCCGGTGTGATCCGGATTTTCTCGCAGGTTCAGTAAGTGCTGATGAGACCGCAAATTTGATCCTAAATAAGCTGCGGCAGGTGTATAAGGGGGTAAGTATAATTTAAAGCAATTCATGGTTGAAACCGGTTATGAGCGCTATCCCGTTCAATATTTAAAGATGGTTGGCCCGCGCCGCTTTGCCCTGCTGAAGAAACTGGGAATTAAAACTGTAAGGGATTTACTTTATCATTTTCCCCGGGAATACCGGGAACGTACAGTAAAGCCATCCAGTGCCTGTGCCCACGGGGAACAGGCTACCCTGCAGGGCAGGGTGCTCAGGGTCAGCGAACTTAACCCCAGGCCCGGCCTCTGGGTTACCAGGGTCCAGATCCAGGAGCCGGGGGGGTATTTTATTGCTGTATGGTTCAACCAGCGTTACATAAAAAAACTGCTGGCTCCCGGGAGCCGTATCCAGGTTACGGGGAAGATCGAGCGCCGTTTTGGCGAAGTCCAGCTGCTGGTAACCGATTATGAGTTGCTGGATGGCGAAACCCACGCACCTCAAAGCGGCTTGATTCCTGTTTACCCGCTTACAGAACAGTTGAGCCAGCGGCTTATGCGTTCTTTAGTCAGCCTTGCCCTGGACGAATGGCTGCCTCACATCCATGATTTTCTCCCGCCGGAAATACGGCAAAAGTTTTCCCTGCCCGATCTTGCCAGTGCCCTGCGGCAGATCCATTTTCCCGCAGTCGAAAAGGAAGCTATCAGGGCAAGAAAACGTTTTATTTTTGAAGAGCTGTTTTTGCTCCAGCTTCTTCTGGCCCTGAGGCGCAGGCAGAATACCAGAAAGATGAAGCCGCACCGTTACCATGATCGCAGGAACCTGGTGGAGAGTTTCCTTTCCAGCTTGCCCTTTACCTTGACCGGCGCCCAGCAGCAGGCGTGGGAAGAAATCAAAGCCGACATGGATGCTCCCTGGCCCATGAACCGGCTGTTGCAGGGAGATGTGGGGGCGGGAAAGACAGTGGTCAGTACCCTGGCCCTGCTCCGGGCGGTGGGAAGCGGGTTGCAGGGAGCGTTAATGGTGCCCACGGAAATCCTGGCCGAGCAGCATTACCTTACTCTCTCCAGGGATCTGGCTCCTTTAGGAATTGAAGTCGGTCTGCTTTCCGGGAGCATGAAAAAGAAAGAAAGAGAAAGAATTTTAACCGGTCTGGCCAGTGGGGAAATACCCCTGGTCGTGGGTACCCAGGCCCTGATTCAGGAGAAGGTACAGTTTAAAGCGCTGGCGCTGGTGGTTATTGATGAACAACATCGTTTTGGGGTACGGCAGCGGGCCAAACTGCAATATAAGGGGCACTGCCCCGATGTTCTGGTCATGACGGCTACACCTATCCCCCGTACGCTGGCGCTTACCCTTTACGGGGATCTGGAGGTAAGCACCATTTCCCAGCTTCCCCCCGGGCGGCAGCCTGTTCAAACCTATGTTCTTCCTTCTTCTTATCTCCCACGGGTTTACGGCCTGGTGCAAAGGGAAGTGGAAAAGGGAGGACAGGCTTATGTGGTTTGTCCCCTGGTGGAAGAGTCCGAGAAGATTGATGTGCGGGCTGCCGTGGAGCTGGTGGAGGAACTTTCCCGGGGTCCCCTGGCCGGGTGCAGGATAGGCTTGCTCCACGGCCGGTTGAAACCGGGGGAAAAGGAAGAGGTGATGGAGGCCTTTCGCACAGGTCAGATCCAGGTGCTGGTGACCACCACTGTGGTAGAGGTCGGTGTGGACGTGCCCAGCGCCACAGTAATGGTTATCCTGGATGCCGACCGTTTTGGGCTGGCCCAGCTGCACCAGTTGCGGGGGAGGGTGGGGCGGGGGAAAGCCCGGTCTTACTGTATCCTGATTTCTGACAGCAATACTGAAGAGGCCCGTTTCAGGTTACAGGCCATGACCTCCACCACCGATGGTTTTGCCCTGGCCGAAAAGGATTTGCAGTTACGGGGGCCGGGGGAATTTGCCGGTACCAGACAGTCGGGGCTGCCTGAATTTAAGGTGGCCGACCTGATCCGGGACTGGCGTGCCCTGCAGCTTGCCCGGGAGGAAGCAGTAGCCCTGATAAAAAAAGATCCCGAACTAAAGGCGCCGGAACATCGCCTCCTGGCCCGGGAAATGCGTATAAGATTTGGAGAAAAAGCCGGATATCTGGATATTGGTTGAAAATTTTGAGCCTGTTAAAGGCTTTTTTCTTTGCAAAATTTATGCTTTGTTTAAGGAAGGTCAAACCAAGACAGATCAAGGTAATATCCTTTTTTAAAAACCTTATGTTTAAGGGGTTAAAGTGAAGTGCCGGGGTAAAATGTTCTAGACATAATCAGTTGCGTCAAGGTCATAATAAGAATAGCTCAAAGGTAAGGAGGTGACATAAATGGCGTTAGGGCAAAAGCGGAATAAGTTGATTCTTCCCCAGGCCGCCGCGGCTATGGAGCAGTTTAAGTGGGAAACTGCTGCTGAACTGGGTATTCAGGTTCCCCAGAGCGGTTACATGGGCGACCTGCCTTCCCGGGTAAACGGTGCCATTGGCGGTAACATGGTCCGGAAGATGATTGCCGCTTATGAGCAAAGCCTGGCCAGCGGTACCCAGCCTCCGACTCCTCAGGTAACCAACGCTCGCACCACTCCTTAACGGAGGTTAAGGTATGAGCTCTCTGTCTTACACTGTTCCCTATCGAGGGGCCCAACTTCAAGGATGAGCGAGTATCCGGCTCCCTGTTGGTTGGGCCCCCGGCAGGGACAATTTTCTTAATGAAGGTAATAGCTGTAGTCATCCTCCGTCAAGCCTGGATGCAGGGCCAGGGAAATTGCTCCTGCTATAACCTTGGCCGTGGTGGCAATTAAAGAATCTATTTCTTTGGGAGTTACGGTAAGGTTGCCGCCAAAAGGTTCCAGGATTTTTTCAATGGCGCGCCGGGCCAGGGCGGGATTAAAATTCACATTTGCGGGCACGGCCTGTAGCTGTTCCAAATAAGCATTAATGGTATCCTGGCTGATGATGGCAGCATGTACTACAGTTGGTACCCCGATGGCAATTACCGGCACACCCATGCTCTCCCTGTTAATTCCGGCCCGTTGATTACCAATGCCGGAGCCCGGGCTTATACCCGTATCGGCTATCTGGATGGTTGTGCAGATGCGGGATACGTTGCGGGCGGCCAGGGAATCTATGGCAATAATTAATTCCGGATGAATTTTATCCACTACACCCTTAATTATTTCAGCCGTTTCTATACCCGTTAACCCCAGGACTCCCGGTGCCAGGGCACTGACGGAGCGCATCCCGCCCTTTAATTCCTGGGGGGCATAGTTATATAAATGCCTGGTTACAAGGCTCTTTTCGATAACTTTGGGTCCCAGAGAATCAGGGGTAGCCCGCCAGTTTCCCAGGCCGACCAGCAGGATATTGCCGTGTTCAGGAATATGGTTCACGAATTTTTCTAACTGCCGGGCCAGGATCTGGCTTATTTCATGATGAGCGGTGGGATTGTTTTCCCTCAATGCAGGAGCCTCGATGGTTATATACGTCCCCACAGGTTTACCCATGATGGCTTCGGCAGTCTTTTCCACTATATGTACAATGGTTACTTCCCCGTGGTCAAATCTTTCCCGGTCCACCCTGACACCGGGGATTTCCTGCCCCGTTTCCCCCCGGACTATCTCCCGCGCTTCTAATGCCAGATCGAGATTTACGCCGTAGGAGCGAAAAAGTTCAATAAGCAATATTGCCGCCTCCTGCATTGATTCTTCTCACTTTCAAAGATATATTTTCCGGTTGGAGAAGGATTATACGCTACATATTTTGCCTGATCGATTTTTTTGGTATAATATGCTATAATATTTGCGTTAATGAGATGGAGGAAAAAATATAAGTTTGAGAGTCATTGCTGGAATTGCCAGGAAAAGAAATTTAAAAGTCCCCCGGGGATGGAGCGGGCGGCCCACTGCCGACAGGGTTAAGGAATCCCTTTTCAATATCCTGGGCCCGAGGGTACCCGGCTCTCGTTTCCTGGATCTTTATGCGGGCACGGGTAATGTGGGCATTGAAGCTTTAAGCCGTGGCGCGGCCCGGGCTGTATTTGTGGAGCGGGATAAGAGGGCGGTTAAGGCCATTCGCGATAACCTTATGCAGGTAGGGCTGGCCGGAAAAGCGGAAGTGCTGCCGCAGGATGTTTTGGGAGTTTTAAAGCAGCTGGAGGGGCAGCGTTTTGATATAATTTTTATGGACCCACCATATGGACAGGGCCTGGAGATACCCACCCTGGAGGCAATCGATCGTTACGGGTTGCTCGCGGACGGCGGTGTTATAGTAGCCGAAAGCAGCAAGCGGCTGGAAAGCCCGGTTCATGTGGGCGGGCTGGTGCAGTGCCGCCGGCATGTGGTAGGAGATACAGTGCTTTTATTTTATTACCAGCCCGGTTTTGCCGGAGAGGAGGATTAATTTTTGCGCATCGCAGTCTATCCAGGAAGTTTTGATCCTATAACCAACGGGCATCTGGATGTAATTGAGCGGGCAGCATGTTTATTTGACCAGCTGGTTGTAGCGGTATCCCGTAATACCAGTAAAAAGCCGCTTTTTACTGTTAGTGAAAGGTTGGAAATGCTGCGGGAGGTCTTACAGCCCTACTATAATGTGGTTGTTGATTCTTTTGACGGACTGACTGTTAATTATGCCAAAAATCTTGGCGCGCAGGCAATCATCCGGGGTTTAAGGGCTATCTCGGATTTTGAAAATGAATTTATGATGGCCCTGACCAATAAAAAACTGGTTCCCTCAATAGATACTTTATTTCTCATGACCAGGGCTGAATATTCCTTTATCAGTTCCAGTGCGGTAAAGGAAGTGGCCTACTTTGGCGGCTGCGTACGTGATCTGGTACCTCCCGTGGTGGAGCAAAAGTTGAGGGAAAAATTTATGGCCCTCGGGCGACCGGTTAGGGAGGGGTAAAAGTGGAGTTGTTGCACATTCTAAATGAGATAGAGGAGATGATTGAAAACAGTCCCCGCATACCCATGACCCGGCGGGTGATGGTGGATGAAGACCGGTTACTGGATTACCTGGACCGTATCCGTACCACCTTGCCTGAAGAATTGCGCCAGGCGCGCTGGCTTCTCCAGGAGCGGGAAAAAGTACTGGCTGATACCCGTAAGGAAGCGGGACGTCTTCTGGAAGACGCCCAAAAACAGCTGGAAAAGCAGGCAGAGGAAAGCGAAGTGGTAAAGAAAGCCCGGGCAATGGCTGATGAAATTGTCCAGCGGGCGGAGCAGGTGGCCCGGGAAATCAAGCAGGGTGCGCGGGAATATGCCGATGAAATCCTGGAAGGCCTGGAAGAAGAACTGGATAAAATAATGACCCAGATCCGCAATGGACGGGCAGAATTAAGGGGAGTCAGGGTTGATAGTAATGTAAATACCCGGTCCGCTCAGGGTTAATCCCCCACGACCTGCAAGATGGCTGTAAAGTCACAATATTTTTCCACATTTTCTTTGGCCAGGGTAATCCGTTTGCGGTCCCGCGGGCGAATGTGCCGGCTGACCTCGGCTAACTTTTCAATAGTGGTAAAAGTATCGTAATGTACCAGAATTAATGGTACGTTTTTTTCTGCCGCCCGGGCAATAACTTTAATATCCGGGTATAGTCCGCCGGTGAGTATTACCACCGAGGTATTGGTTTCCAGAGCTGCCAGGGCAAGATCAGCCCGGTCCCCACCGGTTATAACGGCTTTATTGGGTGCCCGCCGTAAATAACCGAGAGCGCTTTCAATGGTCATGGCCCCAATAATTACGTCCTCTACCAGGCGGTTCATATTTTCTTCACCGGCCAGTATTTCCCCACCCAGGGTTTCGTAAAATTCCATTACGGTTGGCGAAGATAATTCCGGGCACTGGGGGATAATGCCGAGGGTGCGGTGTCCCTGTTCGTTGAGGATGGCCTTATAAATTCCCTCTGTCTTGGCCAGCAAGGGGCGGGGAACGTTGTTAAAAATGTTTCCCAGCACCCGGATGCCCTGTTGTGCCAGGTACCTGTTAAAGAAAATGGTCCTATCAAGGCTGAAGTCGTTTTCAATACGGATGGTGAACAGGACCGTTGCTTCCAGCTTCCTGGCCAGGGTAGCAGCGTCCAGGCCCCAGCAGCCCATAATGTGAGGGAAAGCAGCTCCCCCGATAAGCACCACGTCAGCCCCGGCACTTACCTGCCGGTAGCAAAAAAGGACCCGTTCCAGCACGTCACCCTGCCGGTAACCCGACAGGTAGGACGGCCCCGCTGTAAAAGGAACGATCATATCCAGGGGGTGTTTTAAATCCAGCACTTCCTGCATCAAGCGGGCATCTTCATCATGCTGTTCCCTGAAACCAGTGGTGTGACCCACCGGCTTGAAGTAAGCAACCCTGTATCCCTGCTCAACTAATTTTAGGGCCAGCCCCACTGCCAGGGCTGTCTTTCCGCTACCGGCAGTGCCCATAATGTAAAGGTTTTTCACCGCTTTCACCTCACGAAATGGTTATTTTTATATCCAGGGCCCAGGCCCCGTCGGTGTAAGCAAATACAGGATTAATATCCATTTCTGCAATTTCGGGAAAGTCGAGAACCAGCCTGGCCGTGCGGGCAATCATTTCAATAATTGCTTCTAAATCCCTGGGTTTTTCACCCCGGTATCCCCTCAGCAGCGTATAGGCCCTGGTTTCAGTCAACATTTGTTGAATTTCTTCCCTGGTCAGGCCGTAAGCCAGGCGAAAAGAAACATCTTTTAAAAGGTTGACGTAAATTCCGCCCAGCCCGAAAGCAATTAAAGGACCGAACTGCACGTCCCGGGTCATGCCAATGATCAGTTCCGTTCCCTGCGGCATCATTTTCTGGACCTCTATTCCGTGAATTACCGCCCTGGGCAGGAAACGCTGCACGTTTTCGGTTATATCTATAAAGGCTCTTTGGGCCTCCCGGGGGGTTTTTATACCCACTTTTACTCCCCCGATGTCTGACTTGTGTAAAATTTGCGGGGAGGCTACTTTCATAACCACCGGGAAACCTATTTCCTGTGCCCTGGCTGCTGCTTCATCGGGGCTGGTAGCCAGAATAATCGGGGCGGTTTTAATCCCGTAATATGCGGCTACCTGGCTGGCTTCGCTGCCCAGGAGAGTTAGCCTGCCTTCCTGGCGTACCTTTTGAAACAGTTCCCTGACCGGTTCGCGTTGTATGCCCTCCGGTGCAAGTTCCTCTACTTTTGCCGGCAGTTCCCTGGCCCGGGCGTAGCGTACCATTCCGCTCAGGGCTTTAACGGCCGGTTCGGGAAAGGTAAAACAGGGTATTCCTGCTTCTGCCAGGAGCCTGGCTCCCTCTGCCAGGATTTTACCGCCCATATAGGCGGCAAGTACCGGTTTTTCCGGATGGGAACGGTGAGTCTCAATGATGGCCCGGGCGGTTTGCTCTGGTTCTGTAACTGCGGTGGGGCATACCAGGACCACCGCACCATCCACGTTTTGATCGCCGAGAACCTTTTCCAGGGCAAACCGGTAACGGTCGGCCCCGGCATCGCCCAGGACATCCACCGGGTTATAAATGGCCGCTTCCGGGGGCAGGTTTGACCTTAGCTCCCGGGCGGTTTCTTTTGTTAAACGGGCCATGGCCAGATCGCTCATTTCAATGTTATCCGTGGTTACAATGCCGGGCCCCCCGGCGTTGGTGATCACTGCTATCCGGTTCCCCCCGGGGGCAGGCTGGTGGGCGAAAGCAACGGCCAGGTCAAAAAGTTCGGCCATGCTCCGGGCGCGGATAATGCCGCACTGCCGGAAGGCTGTTTCATAGGCCAGGTCGCTGCCGGCGAGGGCTCCGGTGTGGGAAGAGGCAGCCCGGGCTCCCGCCTGGCTGGCCCCGCTCTTCAGGATTATCACCGGCTTTTTGCGAACGGCTGCCCTGGCTGCCTGTAAAAATTGCTGGCCCCGGGCTACGTCCTCGATATAACACAGGATGACCCTGGTATGGGGATCATCGGCTGCGTCCGCTATGAAATCCGCTTCATTTAGATCGGCCTTGTTGCCCAGGCTGACTATGCGGGAGAAGCCCAGCCCGATGGTCTGACTCCAGTCGAGAATGGCCACCAGCATGGCCCCGCTCTGGGAAATGAAAGCGATATTGCCCCGTTGCGGAAAAACAGCTGAAAAAGAAGTGTTTATAGGGACGTGTGTGTCGATCATGCCCACGCAATTGGGTCCCAAGAGACCCATACCGTATTTCCGGCATATGCCGGTAAGTTCCCTTTCCAGTAACAATCCTTCCCTGCCCACTTCCTTAAATCCCGCCGAAATTACCACCAGATTTTTAACCCCGGCCTGGCCGCATTCCCGGGCCACGTTGATAACCCGGGCGGCCGGGACAGCGATTACCACCAGGTCCACCTTTTCCCCGACAGCACTTAAACTGGGGTAGCAGCGAAGTCCCTCTACCTCTTCTGCTTTAGGATTAATGGGGTATATCCTGCCCGGGTAACCACAGTCGATCATATTCCTGACCAGCACGTTACCAATTTTACCCTTCTTGTTGGATGCACCGACGATAGCTACCGTCCGGGGATGAAAAAAAGCATGCAGGTCCGCCAAATTATCTCACCCACTTTGA
>Ga0224486_100235_pt1 | contig 23011 bp, 25 predicted proteins | sample TexhydDE_CT_test_FD_172013 | JGI IMG/M metagenome (GOLD analysis project Ga0224486, IMG submission 172013) | Fracking water microbial communities from deep shales in Oklahoma, United States - hydraulically fractured wells DE_CT_test ... | reverse complement strand
AGAATGTTTTCGTTGGATCCAACTGCTTGGATTGTTCCATCAGATATGAGGATAGCCTCTTCAAAATAATCCTTTTCCACATAAATTTTTCCGTTTTTATATATTCTGTTCATAAAAATACCTCCTGATTCATATTCTACCCAGAAATCATCTAAAGCAAGACATCTTGAGCGCTCTTTTCCTTAATGATATGATTATTTCATGTAAATTACAATACAAAGAAAGCAAAAATACCTGGGCTATTGCCCAGGTATGATCAGTCAATGTTGATATGGTTGTATTTCTCACCAAGTGGTACAATTGACTTGATTATTGCGCTTCCAAGGCAAACCTCTTCCTTGTAGAAAACCGCCACTTGACCGGGAGTCACTGCCTTTACAGGCTCATCGTAGACAACAAGGAGGCTTCCATCATCATTTTTTGATACTGTAACCGGAATATCCTTCTGTCTGTATCTGAACTTTGCCGTACATTTCATTGGAAGCTCAGGTTCTTCTTCAATAATCCATGCTGGGTCCTCCCCCACAAGGGATGTTGAGAACAGTGCCGGATGCTTTGCTCCCTGGGCAACGTACAGCTTGTTGTTCTTTAGGCTCTTACCAACCACAAACCAAGGCTCACCTGTTCCTACTCCACCTATTCCTATGCCCTTTCTCTGCCCCAGTGTATAGTGGATAAGTCCAGTATGCTCACCTATTACACCACCGTCAACATCAATTATGTCCCCAGGTTTGGATAGTAGGTACCTGTCAAGGAACTCATCAAAATCCCTTTCACCGATAAAGCATATTCCAGTGGAATCCTTCTTTGCTGCAGTATATAGTTCATATTCCTGGGCTATTTCCCTGACCTCTGACTTTTCCAGATGCCCTATTGGGAAAAGGGTCCTGGAAAGTGCCTTCTGACCAATTCTGGACAGGAAGTAGCTCTGGTCCTTATTGTTGTCCTTGCCCCTTAGAAGGAGAAACCTGCCGTCCCTTTCCTCCACCTGGGCATAGTGTCCCATTGCAATGTAATCTGCATCTAGCTTCAGTGCATAATCCAGAAACGCATTGAACTTGATTTCCTGATTGCACATGACATCAGGGTTGGGAGTTCGTCCCTTCTTGTACTCATCAAGAAAATAGCTGAAAACCCTGTCCCAGTATTCCTTTTCAAAGTTTATGGTATAGCAGGGAAAACCAAGCTCTGTGGCAACCCTCTTTGCATCCTCCGCATCCTGGGTAGATGTACAGACTCCGTTCTCGTCCTTTTCTTCCCAGTTTTTCATAAACAGACCGACCACATCATAGCCAGCCTTCTTAAGAAGTACGGCTGAAACAGAGGAATCCACTCCGCCGCTCATACCTAGTATCACTTTTTTCGCCATATAAATCAATTCCTTTCAAATCCATAAAAAAGTCACTTCAGTGTATCCCGATGAAGTGACTGTAGCTGGTGGAGATAAGGGGATTCGAACCCCTGGCCTTCTGAATGCCATTCAGACGCGCTCCCAACTGCGCCATACCCCCAAATATATTAATATGATAGCATCTTGAAATTGATTTGGCAAGGACTTTTGAGTGAGTAAATTAGTGGTTGGCGATGGGAGGGTAAAGTGTTAAACTATAAACAGGATAGGAGGGGGCGGACATGTATTTGAAGAAGTTGATTGCGCCTATTATAATTACACTTTTACTTCTAATGTATTACGGATTTATTTTGTTCAATCTTATAAGAATACCAGAATCAATGGGTATAAGAATCTTGTGGTTGGTGATTCCATTGGGACTAATGGGAGTAAGCGTTTTTGTCCTGATAGAGAGAATTAAGGAGATAAGGAGTGGTGATGAGGATGATCTTGGTAAATACTGATTACATCAGTGGTAAGAATCTTGAAACCGTGGGTCTTGTAAAGGGATCTACAATACAGAGCAGAAATGTTGGTAGAGATATAACCCAAGGCTTCAAGACCCTTGTGGGAGGGGAGCTAAAGGCCTACAATGAGATGATGAATAACGCCAGAGCCCTTGCAACCAAGAGAATGGTTCAGGAGGCTGAAGAGCTTGGTGCAGACGGAATAGTAAATATCAGGTATGTTTCAGCTGCTGTTATGCAGGGAGCGGCGGAAGTAATGGTGTACGGAACTGCAGTTAAGTTCATCTGATTGTTCATACAAAATCTGTGAGTTGGCCCCTTAATAATGAATGGAGTGATTATATGCGGATTGCCATGCCAGGAAAGAAAAAGCTTTTTGACATTGGACTACTTGCACTTGCAGTTGTACTGGCTGTAATAATATACAAGCCCCTTGGGAAAATCATAAATCCATTTGTATATGCGCTTATACTTGCCTATATACTGGATCCTTTGGTGGAGTTGCTGGAAAAAAGAAAGATTAAGAGAATATGGGCAATACTTCTGGTATTTCTAATTCTCTTCGCAACAATAGGGATTGCATTTGCAACCATCATACCAAGCTTGACAGGTGATTTAAGTGGGTTTATAGATGATATCCCTAATATTGTTCAATTTGTTGAAAAAGTGATTGTAGATCTGAGAGCTGGCGAAATAGCCTTCATTCCAGAGGAGTTTCAGGATTTTCTCAACGTTGAGGAACAGATGAGCAAGGCAGGAGAATATCTTAGGAATGCATTCCGGGGAATATTCGATACCCTCGTCAATTCAACAGGAACGCTTCTGGATATAATCATTACGCCCATAATAACATTCTACTATCTGAAGGATAAGGATAAGATAATAAGGACATTCACTCAGGATATCCCAGAGTCTGCCTTCAGCAAGATTAAAGAGCTTGCGAGGGATATGGACAAGGTCCTGGGAGGCTTTATAAAGGGACAGATAACAGTGGCGGCATTTGTGGGAATACTGACAGGCCTGGGCTGCTGGTTCATAGGTGTTCCATATGCCCTGACCGTTGGTCTTGTTGCGGGAATAACAAATATAATTCCCTACTTTGGGCCTTGGCTTGGGGGGATTCTTCCAGTAGTGCTGGGTTTTATGGAAAAGCCCATAATGGCCCTTTGGGTTGTGATACTGATAATTGTGATCCAACAGATAGAAGCCACCTTCCTTTCACCACAGATAATGTCCCATTCAGTGGGATTACATCCACTGTTGGTCATGTTTTCTGTCCTGTTTTTCGGAAGCATGTTTGGCATACCGGGAATGATCATAGGTGTGCCCCTTATGGGAGTGCTAAAAATACTTTTCGGCTATCTTAGAGAGGTCCGTCAGAAGGTTAGGTCTGAAGATGCTTGATTAAGATGAAATTTGATGGATTTATCGTTGCCTTCCAGGTGTTTTAAGGTTATAATATTCTACGTGCCTTATGACTCGAAAATAACAATATTTTGGAGGGTAATATGTCGGAAAATAATGCAATGATAACATCAGTATTGAAGGAGCCAACAGGAAACCCAGCTCCTCTTGGTCTTTTGGGCTTTGGAATGACAACAGTCCTACTTAATCTTCACAACGCTGGGTTGATAGAGATGAGTGCCATGATCCTTGTCATGGGGATTTTTTATGGTGGACTTGCCCAGGTAATAGCAGGAATAATGGAATGGAAGAAAAATAACACCTTTGCAGGAACTGCCTTCACATCCTATGGAATGTTCTGGGGCACCTTTGTTGCCATCAAGATGTTCCCTGTACTGGGTTGGGCTGATGCACCAGGTGGCAAGGCTCTGGCAGCCTATCTGTTCATGTGGGGACTGTTCACATTTGTAATGTTCATAGGAACCCTGAGGATAAGCAGGGCACTTCAGGTGGTGTTCGGTACTCTTACTGTTCTCTTCATGCTACTTGCAATCGGTGACTTCACCGGCAACCACGCTTTGATTAATATTGCTGGCTATGAAGGAATATTCTGTGGCTTCTCAGCAATATACACAGGCTTGGCACAGGTTATCAACGAAGTAAATGGAAGGGTTATCCTTCCACTTGGAGAAGTGAATAAATAGATAACTAGAAGGATTTCCTCCTATGTATTGACATAGGGGGATATTTTTTTGCCCTGATTGTTAGTGGGTAGTCTTTATGGTAAAATACTTTAAAGCGATGGAGGGAGTGTTTGTGTATGGAAAAATTCAAGGAATACATAATCAGGGAATACAGGGAGGATGACCTTGGGTGGATAGTTGACAATCATGCATCCTTATACAATGAGGAATACGGATTTGACAGCACATTCCCAAACTATGTCAGGGAGCCCCTTGAGAAATTCCATGGACATAGAAGGCCTGACAGGGAGCAGATTTGGATAGCTGAAAAGGATGGAAGCAGGGTAGGGGTCATCGCCATAGCCTGTGTGGATGATTACACGGCACAGCTGAGATGGTTCCTTCTCCTTCAGGAGGAAAGGGGAAAGGGTCTTGGAAACAGGCTTATGGAGACTGCTGTGGAGTTCTCAAAAAAAAGCAGGGTATGGGAAAATAATACTCTGGACCGTCAGCATACTTGATGCTGCCAGACATCTCTACGGAAAGTTTGGATTCAGTATTGAAGAAAAAATCCCCCATAGGATATGGGGGAAGGATTTGGTGGAGGAAAGATGGGACCTAATACTGGACGGCACTGAGGAATAGGCCATGAGGAGGGCATGTTATGCCTGCCTCAGCCCTTACTTTGGTGCTTAGAACCTTCTGAACATCCTCAGGGGTCATCTTGTGCTGACCCACCTCAACAAGAGTGCCCATGATAATACGCACCATGTTGTGTAGAAATCCGTCCCCTTTAAAAACAAAGGAAAGCAAGGGTCCATCCTGCATGTAGCCAATTGAATGGAGGGTCCGTACAGTGGATTTATTTGTCTTTTTAACTGATGAAAATCCCAGAAAATCATGTGTCCCCTTGAGCAAGTCTGTTGCAAGGTCGATTGAGTCCATATCCAGGGACTCCTTTATGTGCCAGGAATATTTCCTGTAGAAGGGAGACTGGAAATCACCGGTGTATATATGGTAGGTGTATTCCTTTAATTTCACATTATATCTGCTGTGAAACCGTTCATCCACCTCCTCCATTTCCGTCACAACTATATCATTTGGCAGATAGTGGTTGATGTATTCCTGAATCTCATAAAGGGACAAGTCAACATCGGCTTTGAAGTTTGCAACCTGACCAAGGGAATGAACACCTGCATCGGTTCTCCCGGATCCGATTATTTTAATGTCTACTTTGCACATCTGGCTAATTACATTTTCAAGTTTTCCCTGGATCGTCCTGTCAGACTTTGGAAGTCTCTGCCAGCCCAGATACCTGCTTCCATCGTACTGGATGGTCATTTTGTAGTTCTTCAAGAAATCCTCTCCTTAGTATGTGAATCCTTCACCTTCAACCTCGGTCACGTATGAAACGGATACAAAAGCCTTTTTGTCTATATTTCTTACGAAGTCCCTGATCTTGATGTATTCACTTCTGGAGACTATGGTATTTATGATTCGCTTGTCTTCATTGGAAAAACCACCTTCACCATGGTAAATTGTGGTTCCACGTCCTATGTCTGAGAGTATATAACCATTGATCGAATCCAGCTCGGCTGAGATTATCAGCATGTTTATCTTTACGTTGAAACCGGCTATCATCTTGTCGATCACCAAGGAATTGATAACAATTCCAAGCAGTGCATACATACCCAGTCTTGCTCCAAATACAAGACCTGCAAATATGGTGATGAAGAAATCAGAGGCTAGCAGGGACTTCCCGATGTCCATGTGTGTGTATTTGTTTATGATCTTCGCAATGATATCTGTTCCCCCTGTGGAAGCATTCTGATTGAAAACTATACCCATACCCACACCATTTATAAGGATCCCGAAAATCAGGTTGATGAACAGGTCATCGGTAAAGGGTGCGGTCATTGGGATGACAAGCTCGAAGAATCCAATCATTCCAGACAGTGCAAGGGATGCATATACAGTATAGCCCCCAAACTCCTTACCCAATACTATGAATGCCGTAATGAAAAGTATTATGTTTAGGGCTGCCAGTATAACTCCCATCGGGATGGATGGGATCAGGTAGCTCAATATCATGGCCAGACCCGTTGCCCCTCCTACAGCAAGATTTGAGGGTATCAGGAAAAAGTACATCCCCAGTGTCATGATAAGTAGCCCTAAATTGATCAGCATAAATCTTTTTATGTTAAACTTCATTGTATCTCCTCCTCGTATAATATGTTTAGAGCTTTATTGTAGCAATCAAGATATTATAGTAGATATGGGCATTTATTTCAAGCTAAATTTGCAATATTTGTTTACACAAATGCATTATAGCATATAGAATGGTATTAAGAGCAGGGTACAAAAACTGGAAGGATGATATTATGAGTAATCTATATGGACATAGGGAGTTTGGAAAATTAAAGCTGAAGAATCCTTTTGTACTTCCTTCAATGGTGGCATTCGGGTTTGCTGATGATAATGGCTATGTTTCAGAAAGAAACCTTGAACACTATGACAGGATATCGAAAAATGGTGCAGGCCTGGTGATTGTGGAGGCTACCTGCATCAATCCGGATGGAAGACTTTCTGTTGACCAGCTGGCAATATGGGATGACTCCTACATAGAAGGTCTGGCCAAGCTTTCTTCTGTCATACATAATAATGGTGCAACGGCTTTGATACAGCTTCATCATGCAGGGTTAAGGGCAAAATCCGATGTGACTGAGACGCCCTTGACCTCATCAGATTTTGAGCAGAAGGGAAGAGCCTCAAAAGGAATGACCAAGGATCAGGTTGAAAGGACAATACAGGAATTTGCCCAGGCGGCAAGGAGGGCACAGATTGCTGGCTTTGATGGAGTGGAGATCCATGGGGCACACGGTTATCTCCTGACCCAGTTCTTTTCCAAGAAGGTAAATGACAGAAGGGATGAGTTCGGAGGGAACTTTGAAAACAGAAACAGGATTGCGAAAAGGATCCACGATGAAATAAGGGCCGTCACTGACGAGAATTTTATTCTTGGAATTAGGATGGGATCCAATGATGATACAATAGAGGAGAGCATCGAAAGGGCCAAATACCTGGAGGAAACAGGGTATGACTATTTACATGTATCCACAGGCTTTGACAATACACAGATAGAGGCTGAGATTCCGGACGAGTTCCCTTGCAACTGGATAGTTTATGGAGGGACCCTTATCAAGGAGAAAGTGGGAATACCTGTTATTGGGGTGAACAAGATACTTACCAAGGACCAGGTGGACTATCTTCTGGAAAACAGACTGCTTGACCTGGTTGCAATTGGAAGGGGGCAGCTTGCGGACCATGATTTCATAGAGCATATGATTGGTGATGGTGAAATAGTTACCTGTCTTGAATGCAGACCCTGTAAATGGTTCACCGATGGAACAAGATGCCCAAGGCACATATGAATTGTTGAATTATTCAAATTAAACGGTTATTGGTCCTCTAACGGGGTATATAATTATAGGAACTCAAGATAATATTATAAGGAGGCTGACTGATGAACTACGTTGAATTTGCAATCCAAATGGAGGTTGACGGCGAAAATTATTACAGAGAACAGGCAGAGAAGAACAAGGGCAATGCTCTTGAGAAGGTGTTTCTGAATCTAGCCGATGATGAGAAAAAGCATGCTGACCTGGTAAGGAAATATGCTGAAGCTGTTGACTACAGTCTTGACGAAGACAATGCTTTTGTCGAATTTGAGAATGTATTCAAGAATGAATCTGATTTCAAGGTTGATGTGAAGGTAGATCCCAATCAGCTTGATGCGTATAGATTAGCCCTTAAGAAGGAGCAGGAAAGTATAGACCTTTACAAGAAGATGAAGGACGAGGCAGATACAGAGAAAGGGAAGAAACTGTTTGACTATCTCGTGAGACAGGAAGAATACCACTACAGAATTTTTGACGACATGGTAAATCACCTTAGAAAAGCTGAAGAGTGGGTTGAGGATGCCAGATTCGGAAAAAGAGAAACTTATTAGACTAAAGGCGGCCTTCTGGCTGCCTTGCTTGATTTAGGAGTGAGAAAATGAAAAGCTTGATTGTAGTGGATTGCCAGTATGACTTCATTGACGGGTCACTGGCATGTGAAAATGCGGAAAATGCAGTAAGGACCATTATAAGCTATATCAATGGAAATGATGTAAATGTTCTTTATTCAATGGACTGGCATTCCAGGGACAACATGAGCTTTACGGTCAATGGAGGAATATGGCCAGTACATTGTGTACAGGGGGAAAAAGGCGCAATGCTGCATGAGGACTTTTACAATCTTGTCCAGGAGGAAGAGAAAAGGCCAAATGATGAGAACAGGTTCTACAAGGGTATGGATGATGAAGTGGAGGAGTATTCAGCATACAAGGCACGGAACAACAAGCAGGTGGTCCTGGGGGAATCCCTCCATAATGAAGTCATAGTGGCGGGAATAGCCAGCGAGTATTGTGTAAGGGAGACAGTACTAGCCCTTTTGGAGGATGGTCGCAATGTTGGGATACTGGAGAACGGATTGGGCTATGTTGATTTTAAAGAGCATATCAGCAATCTCAAGGATCTAAAGGAGAAAGGTACCCGGATAATCCAACACCAATAGCAGCAAAACAAATCACATGAGGCCATATTATTTTTCTAAGGAGGAAAAACTTGAACAAAGATAAGGTTGTATATTTAAACTCGGAAGAAGAGCTTGAGGAGTTCTCAAAGAAGGAGGTCCACATACTCTACTTCAGTTCGGAAAACTGCAATGTATGCCATTCTGTATTCCCGAAATTATTGGATATGACATCGGAATACGACATAGAAATCGGAAGGATCGATGTCAACAAGAATGTAAAACTTGCAGGACAGCACCTAATATTTTCAATACCAACCATCCTTGTTTTCAGCGAGGGAAGGGAAGTGGCAAGAGAAAGCCGATTTGTGGACTTTGAAAAACTGAACAGGACACTTGGCATTCTTCTGTCATAGGAACTGATACCAGAGGGTATCCATCATTGGATGGATGCCTTTTTTTATTCAGAATCCCAATAATTGGGTATCATTCAGTTAGAAGTAAAATCAAAAAATTGGGGGAGTTCATATGTATATCAAAGATATCATGACAAGGGATGTAATAACAGTTACAATGGATGACAATGTTGAAAAGTGCGCATCATTGCTGATCAAACACAATCTGAGCGGATTGCCTGTGCTTGATGATTCAGGAAGGCTTGTTGGAATAGTCACTGAGGGAGACCTTATCAGGAGAGCCTCCAGGATTAAGGGTCCTGCTGTTCTTGAGGTCCTTGGTGGGTTGATCTATCTGGATAGTCCAAAGAAGTTCATGGACGAGCTTAAGAATTCAATGGGCCAGAAGGCTGGAGATGTAATGACCAAGAAGGTGGTAACCATAGATCCTGACCAGACAATTGAGGAGGGAGCGACATTATTGGTTGAAAAGAAGGTCAAACGTCTACCTGTTGTAGACAAAAAGGGAGAGCTTGTTGGTATAGTATCAAGAAGAGATATCATGAGTTACCTTTTCCCGGAACAGAAATAATGGACCCAAGTGCGAAGGGGGATAAGAATGGTTAGAAAAAGGGAAGGTTTTTTGACAGGAATAATGGCATTGGCAATGTACTTTGTAATGGTTGGGGTAAATGCTCTGGCAAATATTTTGCCTATTAATGGAATCACCACAGGAGAGGTTTCGGACAGCTTTCCAAATCTGTTTGCTCCTGCTGGGGTTACCTTTTCAATATGGGGAGTAATATATGTCCTGCTGGGAATCTATTCGGTATATGGTCTTGTGTACATAAATCGAGGTCACAGGGACAGCATGGTCCTGAAAAGGGTGAATCAGTTCTATATCATATCATCCATCGCCAACGGTGCATGGATATATAACTGGCACCATGGAAACTTAGGTTTGACCCTTTTGCTTATGATCATTATCCTGGTCTCATTGGCCATTATTGTGCTGACTCTGGAATCAATTGCGACTTCAGGAGATAAGATGCTGTGGGCAAGGGTGCCCTTTAGTGTATACTTTGGTTGGATAACCATTGCAACCATTGCCAACGTGACAGCTTTCCTTGTCCAGATAGGATGGGACGGCTTTGGGATATCGGAATCATTATGGACAATCATTGTCCTCTTGGTTGGTCTTATTATTGGAGGAACGACAATATGGAGGCTTCAGAACAGGGCCTACGGGGCCGTTCTGGTTTGGGCCTACTTGGGGATACTATTGAAGCATATTTCTCAGGATGGATTTGATGGAAGATATCCTGGAGTGATAGTTGCAGCAGGTGTTTCCATTGGAGTCTTCATTTCCATAATATTTTTGACGGCCAGAAGAAGAACGTTTATGTTCAATGCAAACTCAAGGTTTTAAAGACACTGCTGGGGGTAATTATACCAATATTATTTGCGCGATAAAGCGATGATTAAAATGTAATAACTACAAGATGAGGTGAAAAGGATGAGTCTCTTAAAAATGTATGGGGTTTCTTTCACGGTTTTCTTTGCCATTGACCTGATTTGGTTGGGCTTGATTGCAAAAAATCTCTATAGGGAACATCTGGGCTATATCATGAGTCCCAATGTGAACTGGGCGGCTGCAATAGGCTTTTACGTCTTCTATATTGCCGGACTTATCTTCTTTGCACTGGCACCTGCAATTGAAAGGGACAGTCTTCTATATGGAGCTTTGGTAGGTGCATTTTTTGGCTTTATAACCTACGCAACCTATGATATGACAAATCTTGCAACACTTAAGGATTGGCCAGTTTTCATAACGGTTGTTGACATCATTTGGGGAACGGTTCTTTGTGGACTGACCACCTCGGTAAGCTTCATTATACTAAAAGCAATAGGAATCTGATACTGGAGGGGATGTAGATGACAATTAGCAGGCTGAATGGCGAGTCACTTTATTACGCCTTCTTGTCAGGTGCAAACGAGGTAATCAAACAGAAGTATGAACTGAACAGGATAAATGTCTTTCCGGTACCTGATGGGGATACCGGATCAAATCTTGCCTACACAATGTACACAATAGTGGAGGAGGCAAGAATCAGGAATACTGTAAAGGAAACCATGGAATCAATAGCGGAGGCTGCCTTGAATGGTGCCAGGGGTAATTCGGGAATAATATTTGCACAGTATATAAACGGCATGTACATGGAAATGCCCGAGGAAGAGGATGTGAGCGTTGAAGGCTTTACAAATCTTGCAAACAATGCGGTGGAATATGCCTATAAATCCATATCCCAACCTGTTGAGGGAACAATGATAACCGTGATCAAGGATTGGGCCCAATCACTTCACCTGTATATGGAAAGGGCTACTGATTTTGGGGAGCTTATGGGAGAATCCCTTCAGGCCGCTGCAGAATCCTTGAAAAGGACTCCTGAAATGCTTAAGGTTCTCAAGGATGCCCATGTTGTTGACTCAGGAGCCAAGGGATTTGTTCATTTTCTTGAGGGCTTTATAAAATTCATTAAGACCAACGAAAAAGCCAAGTTCGAGGAGGATTATTCAGAAATTCTAATCCAGACTGAGGACATGCATGTAATGGACAATATGGATCTTCACTACAGGTATTGCACCGAGGCACTCATTCAAGGTGACAACCTGGATGTTGATGAGATAAAGAGGGATGTTGAGGATATAGGAAATTCCCTTGTGATTGCAGGGAACAAAAAGAAGGTTAGGATCCATATCCATGCAGCCCAACCGGAGGAACTCTTCAGGAGACTTAGAAAGCACGGCAGGATTGTTCAGCAAAAGGCTGATGACATGAAGCGTCAGTACGAGGCGACCCACTCCAGGGCATATCCAATAGCACTTGTAACAGATTCAATCGCAAATCTTCCCAGGGAGATCATGGACAAGTACCAGATCTACATGGTGCCCCTGAACCTTATGGCGGATGGCAGCAATTATCTTGACAAGACGACAATATCATCCGATTACTTTTACAGGCTTATGGATGAAATAGAGGAATATCCATCATCATCCCAGCCAAGTCTGTCTTTTGTGGAGGATAATATCCGGTTCCTAAGGGACCATTATTCAAAGATTATCGTTATAACCGTATCCGACAATATGAGTGGTACCTTGAATACATTCAGGAAGGCAATTGATAAGCTTGGCTTAGATGATGGCAGTGTTGCCCTGATAGACTCCAAAAGAAACTCAGGGGCAGAGGGCCTCATAGTAATGAAGGCTGCTGAGATGATCCATCAGGGAATGGATTTCGATGATATAGTAAAAAAACTCGATGAAATAATCGGGAAAAGTGAGATATTTGTAAGCGTAACTGACCTGAAGTATATGGTCAAGTCTGGCCGTATAAGCAAATATGTTGGATTTGCGGCCAACACATTGAACTTTAAGCCTGTGGTTTCCATTGACAAGGAGGGCCATGGGTCCATAATTGGAAAATCATTTTCTGTGGAATCCAACACAAGGAAGATATACTCTCTGGTGGAGGAAATTCATAGGGAAAAGGGAATTGAGAGGTATGCAATCGTCCACGCAAATGCACCAGACAGGGCTGGTGAGTATGAAAAGCATTTGGTGGAAATGCTTAGCATGAAGCCTGAATATATAATGGACATCTCCACAATTGTTGCAATGAGTGCGGGGATTGGAACTGTAGCAGTTGCTTTATTGAGCAACTAGGAGGGAGAGACAATGGAAAATTATCTTGCAACCCTATTGGTTTTGTTTATCTATTTCAATATAGTTTTTGCAATAGCCCAATCCAAAAGTAACAATGGTCTGATTGACATAGCCTGGGGCTTTGGGTTTGTTGTGGTTGCCTTAACCAGCTATATGATATCCTCACAATACAACCTGAGGGGAACCATAATAACCATCCTGGTGCTTCTTTGGGGCTTGAGGCTATCCTGGCACCTGTTCAAGAGAAACTGGAACAAGAAAGAAGACTACAGATATGTTGCAATGAGAGAAAGATGGGGATCAAAGAATCATGCTGTCATGGCCTACACAAGGGTATTCATGCCTCAGATGCTACTTTGCTTCATAATTGCCACTCCCATCATGATAACCAACTTCAACAGCTCTAGTGGCCTGGGACTTCTTGATTTCATAGGCATAGGCATATGGGTTGTAGGATACTACTTTGAGGTTGTTGGAGATGCACAGCTTAAGAAGTTCATCAGCCAGCCTGAAAACAAGGGAAAACTTATGAAATACGGACTGTGGAAATATACAAGACACCCCAACTATTTCGGTGAGGCTACAATGTGGTGGGGGATATTCCTTATTTCGATTTCGGTACCGGGAGCAATTTTTGGCTTGATAAGCCCTGTCACAATAACTTATCTGCTTCTGTTTGTATCGGGAGTGCCACTTCTTGAGAAGAAATACAAGGATCACCCGGAATGGGATGAATATGCCAGAAAAACAAGCAAATTCATACCCATGCCACCCAGGGACTATTAGGGAGAATTTTCGATGGAGGTTGATGGAATGAATGATAAACCGGTAGTTGTGGTAAGTAAATGTCTAGGCTTCTGCAATTGCAGATATGATGGGCAGGTGATAAACGACAAGTTCGTCAAGGCACTGGAATCTTATGTTGATTATATAAAGGTTTGCCCCGAGGTGGACATAGGCCTGGGGGTGCCTAGGGACTCAGTCAAGCTTGTAAAGGTCAATGGCAAGGCAGAGCTTTACCAGCCTGGTCAGGACAGGTATGTGACAAGGGAGATGGACGAGTATTCCGAGAAGCTCTTGTCTTCCCTGGACGATGTTGACGGCTTTATACTCAAGGGAAGGTCTCCTTCCTGCGGAATAAAGGATGTAAAGTATTATCAATCGATGGTGAAGGGGGCAAGCTCTGAGAAGGGCGTGGGAAGATTCGCTGAGAAGGTTTTTGAAAAATTCCCCTTCTCGGCCATCGAAGAGGAAGGCAGATTGACCAACATGGCAATCAGGGAACACTTTCTTACCAAGCTCTACACCAACCTTAGATTCAGAAGTATAAAGGAAGGCAAGCCAAGGGACCTGGTGGAATTTCACACCAGACACAAGTACATACTGATGTCCTACAGCCAGAAGGAACTGAAGACCATGGGTAAGATCGTAGCAAATCACCAGAACAAGAAATACCAAGAGATGTACAATGAATACATGGAACACCTTGGGATGGCATTGGAAAATCCTCCCAAGCCCACAAACCTTGTCAATACATTGATGCATATAATGGGGTACTTTTCCGACAACCTTTCAAAAGAGGAGAAGGAGTATCTGCTTGGAAGCCTTGAAAAGTTCAAGAGCAGAAAAGTCCATCTGGCCGTGCCCGTGGGGATTCTAAGGAGCTATGCAATCAAGTACAAACAGGAATATATACTTTCCCAGCATATATGGGAGCCCTTCCCTGAGGGGATGCTTGACATAAGTGATACTGGAAAGTGATGTAAAGAAAGCTCAAGGATAGCTAGCTATCCTTGAGCTTTCTTATGTATTCATTGATCATCTCAATGGTTTGACCTTTGTAAGAAGCGGTGTTGGAGAGATCTGGTGAATCTATCCTCAGATAATCCCAGAAGGCCTGGGTCATATAGGGTTCGTTTATGGCAAAGCTTATGGAGGGCTGCGTGTACTTCATTATTAGCAGACCGATGTTCTCTTTTGCATATATGGTAAGTTCACCCCTGTAATTATCCTGAATCCTTACATTGTAGTTTGGATAATGCTTCATGAGGCTCACCATGTTTTCCAGCTGGGATTTGAAGGTATAGGGATCATAGTAAACGGGAGTTCCCGAAAAAACGGTGAATCCTATTGGGATTTTCCTTTCATGGAGCTGGGAAACATCCGGCAGCTGAATGACTTCTAAAAAGCTGTGGCCTTCCAGAAGTTCAACCATTGCACGTTGTCGATTCCGATGGAAGCGGAAGAGAGTATCCCTGTCCTCCTTTGAGTGATTCTTAAGAAACTTCTCCAATGCAAAAAGAGGGATCGTGATTGATGAAACTGATTTGCTCTTCAGGATGCAATTTCCCTTTTCTCCCTCAAATTCCGCGACCGTATCCAGCAGAGACGTGTTTGATGAGGTGTTGAAAATTTTCATCAAAGGTCTGCAAAGCTTGAGGAAATCTTCAAATTCACCGAAAAGGGAATTGAGGGTATCCTTATCTGTAAGATAGAAATTGAGATTGTTTTCTGAATTTCTTCCAATGGTGTTTGATGAAACTGCACATAGACCTGGTGCTATGAAGATTGTCCTCCTGAAATTGGCATCCCGGGTCCTTGGGTAATAGTATGGCTCAATGTTGCCCGTAAGGTAGAAGGGTATCCACTCCTTGATCGCCGTGAACATTTCATCCAGTGATCTGGTTATTGTATGAACGATTTTAACCTTGTTACCCTTCTGAAGCACCTTTAGAAACACCCTGGACCATTGCTGTGTGAAAAGAGGGTCATCCATAAGCCAAGTCAGGTCCTCATCACTATAAAGGTATAGGGTGTACTTTTTATCTGAGTTGATGATTTCGTTCAGAAACCTGATGACTGCAGAGCGTTTTCCATCTACTCCGTGGTAGACATCCTGCTTGGTTGGCTCTGAATAGTTCTCATCCAATCCTTCGGGGAGAGGAGAAGCCTTTTTGAAGCTGAATTCATCCAGCTCCCGTATAAAGCTTCCAACCTTGGTTTTTTGCCTTGGGGGACTTTCTTTAAGCCACTTCTCAACAGCAGCTTCCAGATTCATGGATTCCCTGGAACATACAATGTCTTCAGACTGCAGCTTTGCAATAAGTCCCTGCAGCTGGTATTCTTCCCTGCATCTCTTTGTGAGGACCACAGCCATTTTTGATATGTAATTCTCGCTTCGTGAAGGTCGTCTGGATCCTGACCTAAGTCTGCTTATGAATGAGGGATCCAGTGAAGTCTGCTTAGCCAGGGCACTGTTGCTGGTGCCAGTCAAGTTCATGAGAAAATCGAGCTTTTCATGGAAGTTCAAGTACATCACCTCTTTATTCGATTATAGCAACTTGGGTAGACCTTGGCAACAAATTGTCACGGTTGTTGACAGATAATTGACAATGACAAGACAAAAACTTGGAAATAATTATTTGATTAAGAGGTATACAATATAAGAGAGGTGTGAATCATGAGCTACCCAATTAAATTAAAATCAGGTTTTTTCAAGACTTTGAAGTACAGATTGTCTGTTGAGGAAGATCAGTTGATGCTTAAGCCTGAGCTTTCAGAGGGCTTTGACCTGATAACCATCAAGAACGGTGACGTTCTTGAGCTGGGTTTGATAAGATATCCCGGGGGAAGGATAGAGTTTGAAATAATAACCACAGGTGCCTATTATTTTGGGTGCATATCTCCTGAGACTGATCTTGATGTTCTGGTGGGAATACTTAAAAAGAGCTTTGGCAGAAGACTTAGCATTGAATAATGACCTCTGGATTAAGATTAATCCAGAGGTCATTAGCTATTTCAGTGGTTCCATATTACTGGCATTGATGAGCTCAGAAAGGTTCTCAACTCAGTAAATATTTTTGCGCGGAAATCCACATGGATTTATGGATACATCCGAAATTGACAACAGCTATAAAAAAAACTACAATATTACTTGAAGCCAAACGACTATGATTGGAGAGTTGAAATGACCTTAATGAAGAAGGCAGCAGGTAGAGCTGTATATGGAACGGGACAGGTCTTGTCATTTATTTTTGACCTGTTCATTGGAATAGCAGAGGTGACCGTAAATCTTGTCATAGGGATAGCACGAGGTTTTGCGGCCTTGATTGGGATGGGAGGCTGTCTGATACTGTTTCTGCTGTTTGGCCCCTTTGGCCTTGTGGCATTGTTTAACCCCATAACAATACTTGTGATTCTGTTTTTCATCATTTTCCCCATACTGGGACAGAAATTCATTTCCTTCCTCAAGTACTGGAGGTACATAATAACTGAATACCTGTTTGATCTCGGGAGTTATCTTATGGATGGCAAGGGAGAGCACAAGTCCTTCTCTGAATATGGACACAAGTACCAGAAGATGGAGGAGGAAAGGATAAGACGGGAAAGGGAAAGAAGGCAGCAGCAACAGCAGCAGGAGTGGGAGGAACGGTTCAGGCAGTGGCAGAGCTACCAGAGACAGGGTGGACAGTACTGGCAGGGGCAGGGTGGTTATACCGGCCAGCAGACCTATTCCAATCCAATGACTGAGTTCAAGCAGAAATACAGGAAAAGCTGTGATGTTCTTGATTTGCCCTATGACACGGACAAGTACCAGGTAAAGCTGGCATACAGGAAAAAGGCAAAGGAGTACCATCCTGATATCAACAGAGCCCCCGATGCAACAAGTAAATTTCAGGAAATCAACGATGCATATGAGTTTTTGAGCGATGAGAATATTGAAAGGTACAAAACCATGAACTGATTGAAGGATTCTGTCATATTCCACAAGGAGGATGAGCCATTTGAATTATTTCATTTACAAAAGCAAGATTGGTTATCTGACAATTTCCCAAGAGGAGGACTCCATAACCGGGGTCGAATTTGGAAAGGTTCCACATTCTGGAGGATTGGAAGAGGAGACACCTTTGATAGGTGAAGCAGTTAAACAGATAGGGGAATACCTTGACGGAGACAGAAGAGATTTTCACTTGCCCATAAAGCTATCTGGAACCCAGTTCCAAATGATGGTTTGGGATGCGCTCAAGGAAATCCCCTACGGTGAGACAAGAAGCTACAAGGATATAGCTGAGAGGATCCAAAAGCCCAAGGCCTACAGGGCAGTGGGCAATGCCAACAACAAAAACCCCATATCAATAATAATACCCTGACACCGGGTCATTGCAGCCAACGGTGATTTGGCGGGATTTGGCGGAGGATTGGACATAAAGAAAAGTTTAATAGAATTGGAGAAAAAGAGCGACCGCCTTCTGTAAGGGTGGTCGCTTCATTTAGCACTTATTCATCATTATATCCAGGATCACAGGATCCGTATTGCTCATGCCTTCAGTTGAGACCCTGGCAAGGTTTGCGATTGACTCCTCCGCAGTAGCTCCAAGAATACCATTGTCAGAAGGTATCCTCATACCCTGGATTGCCATGGATGATGCATCCGCAGCAGCATCAACTGAAATTCCAAGCTTGTAGGCACAGCCAATCTTTGCGCCATCACAGAACATGCCGGACACACCTGCTATCATGTTGATGATTGAACTCTCAATCTGTTCGGGAGTGCCGCCCTTAAGGTATGTGATTCCGGCACTGCATCCAAGACCTGCAGCCACGGCACACCCACACACGGGGCTCAATGCACCCAGCTGAACCTTTACAAATATTGTTACCAGATGACTTAAGGCAACTGCTCTCCTGATTTTTTCATCCTCGTAACCAAGCTCCGAACCCATGATTGATATTGGTATAATTGCAACCAAGCCATGATTTCCTGAACCTGCGCTGCTCATTACCGGCAAAGGATAGCCTGTCATCCTGGCTTCAGAGGCAGCTACCGTGTATGCCTTGGCCTTTTTATCGATATCGGTTGCCTTTTCCATGTAATGCTTGCCCATTCCAAGACCCAAATCCTCCATAAGCCCGACCTGAGCCAATTTATGGTTCATCTGGATACCCGTCTGTATAAATCCAAGATAATCTTCAGGAACTTCGTCTATGAACCTGATCAGGTCTCTTATGGAGTATTTCATGATCCCATATTTCAGCTCACTTGAGCCATTTTGGCCTTCGTCGGACATATCCGCACCATTTCTTGTGTCTAGTATAATTTCATCATCAAGGGATTCAAATACAATATTGGTATGTGCATTTTCAATTATCACCCTTGAGGACTCAGCCTTTCCCTTGGCAAGCACCTGTATGAAAAGACTTGACTTGGACTTGTCAAGCTCAACCTTCATATTACCCGTTTCAACAAGCTTCAATGCCTTGGAAATGCTATCCTGGTCCACATCCTTGAATACCTCAAGACCATATTCTGACTTGCCGGCATGGATTGCAAGGGCAGCCGCAAAATCCAGACCCCTCTCCTTTGCTCCTGGAATGCCAACACTCATGCCATTCTTGAGTATATTGTTGTTAACTGTTATGTGCAGGTCAGTTACATTTTCAGTCATGATTTCCTTGGCCCGTGCAACTGCCAGGGCAACTGCCGCTGGTTCCGTACATCCCAGAGCCGGTTTAACCTGATCCTTGAGAATATCAATAAGTATGCTGTCTTTAATCATCATATCACCTCAACACTTTCTAATTGCAAGTTCTGTGCCAAGGGTTCTGGTCGGTCTGGATGTGCATTTTAGGGAGCTCCTTTGGTTTGTGTGAAATTTGGCATTGTAAAAAATTCTCAATAATGATAATCTTTAAATGTAAACATCCATAAACAAGTAAATAGAATGGCAAGAGATATTCTCATAAATGAGAGTAGATTATCAAAATTGAGAAAGGAGACCATATGAGCCTATTGAACAGTATACGCCCAGAGCTGCAGCACATAGTTGAGGCAATGTATTCCGTCACCAACGTCGATATAACAATAGTGGACCATGAGCTAAAAAGGGTCGTCGGAACAGGTGTTCATGGCAATGCCATTGGGATAATGGCACCCTTGAACTCGGCCTTTCACAAGTGCATAACCACTGGAGACCATTACCTGATAGAAAATCCCCGGGAGGAGGACGTTTGCAGGGAGTGTGAAAACAGGGACAACTGCGGCGAGCTGGTGGAGATTTGCCTGCCCATTGAGTATCGGAACGAAAGGATAGGCGTGCTTGGACTTTGTGCATTTGATGAAATTGCAAGGGCAAACCTTTTGACCAATACCGATGGCTACAGAACATTTGAGAATCAGCTTACGGGAATAATAAATACAATGCTTAAGGAAAAGGACTATGGACAGCTCCTTGAGTACAGGTCCAACGAAATGTTCACCCTGATAAATTCCCTTAATGAGGGTGTGGTTATCCTTGACAACAACAAGGAAATTGCATCCATGAACAGCTACATAAGGGAGAGGCTTGAGCTTGGACTGGACATCTCCGGTCTTGGGGAGATACTTCCTGAGACAACCCTGAACCAACTGGCTGAGAAGGATTTTAACGGTGAGGTTGGACCTGTTTCCCTGGGAATGGGCAATTTCATAATTCAAAGCAATCCCATAAACGGGAATGGTATAAAGCAGGGGTACATATTGATTTTCAGCGACCTGAACAAGATGAAGAAGTCCGTCTTGAAATCCCATAAGGATAAGGATATAGTAACCTTTGACCATATACTTGGGGAAAGCGAGGCAATAAAGCAGGCAAGACGCCAGGCTGTCCAGGTTGCTGAGAGTGAGGCATCCGTCATGATAATGGGAGAAACAGGCACTGGAAAGGAGGTTTTTGCAAGGGCAATTCATCATGGGGGGCAGAGAGGTGACCAGGTATTCATGGCCCTTAACTGTGGGGCAATACCTGAAAATTTGATAGAAAGCGAGCTTTTCGGCTACGAGCAGGGCTCCTTTACCGGTGCCAGCAAATCCGGCAGACAAGGCTACTTTGAGCTTGCAACCAATGGCACGCTTTTTCTGGATGAAATTGGTGAGCTACCCTACCTGATGCAGGTGAAGCTCCTAAGGGCGCTGGAAGAGAAGGAAATAACCAGAATTGGTGGAAGCAAGGGTATCAAGGTAAATCCCAGAATAATTTCAGCCACCCATAGGAACATAGACTCTATGGCAAGGGAAGGAACCTTCAGGGAGGACCTTTTTTACCGGCTGAACATCGTTCCAATACAGATACCACCATTGAGGGACAGAGGCTATGATGTGCTGATACTGGGGAAATACTTTCTTGGCCACTTTGGGCGCATTTACGGCAAGGATCTGGTTGGTTTCAGTGCTGATGCGGAGAACCTGCTTCTTAAATACAGATTTCCAGGGAACATCAGGGAGCTTAAGAATCTAATGGAGTATGCCGTAATATTCTCAACGGGATCCAAGGTGACATCTGAGCAGCTGAAGGAAAAAATCCCCATCAACCTAATCGATGAGTCAAGAACCTTGAGTGAACTGACCAGGGAATATGAGCGGGAATTGATCAGATCAAGAATTCAACTCCTTGGGGACGATGTGGAATCCAAAAAGGCCCTTGCAAAAAAGCTTGGGATAAGCATAGCTACCCTATACAGGAAATTGGACTAAAAAAAAGACGCCTCCTAGGAGGCGTAGAAAAATCCAAGTATTGTTGGATAATACAGTGCCAACATTGCCAGTGCTGCGGAAATCCAGAAGATTATTTTGGTGGTTTTCCCGGCATTGTTTTTTTCTATCAGACTATAGGCTTTGTATAGTAGAATCCCAGTGATTATAACAAAAATTGGCTTGTATTTGGTTAAATTTGCAAAATATGCTGTTCCTACAGATCCCAGACCCAGGGATGCCAGAATAAGGCCTCCACTTCAGCAAAGGGATGCTGCAACTGCTGAGAATATTGATGTTACACTCATTAGTTTTTCTTTCATAAGACACCTCCAAACCCACTAGGGGTATACTGGTAATAATATATTAACATAAAATCGATCAATGTTCAAACTGCTCTTGGTTCAATTTTCAGAATACCCTTCCAAATTGTTTTGAATCATTCAATAGTGGTAATAGTATAGTAACAGAGCGATAGGATGATCTTGACGCGACAATCTGCTTGTCGTGTGGAAATAACAATGAAAGGGGTTTATCTATGGAAAAATTAGACCTTGATGTACTAAAGGAACTGTCACAGATGGACTTAAATGGACTTGTCTCCATTTATTTACCTACTTTCAAACAAGGCCAGGAAGCAAATCAGAGCAGGATAAGACTAAAGAACCTCATTAGGGATGCTGAGGGTAGTCTTGTCGAGAGGGGTTTTTCTGAGAAGGATGCTTTGGGTCTGCTAAAGCCTGTTACAAAACTTCTGGATGAGACCATTTTCTGGCAAAACCAGGAACACGGTCTTGGAATATTTGTTTCGCCGGAAGGGATGAGGTACTACAAGTTGCCATTTGAGGTCCAGGAGTTGGCCATTGTTTCAAATCGATTCTATATAAGGCCACTTCTAAAGCTTTTCACTTCAGTGGAAGACTTCAATGTATTGACCCTGAGTCAGGCGGAGGTTAAGCTATATGAGGCAAATCCATATGGAATAAGGAGAATAGAGGTTCCTGAGATAGACGAGCTGGTTGAAAACTACATTCCTGCCAACGAGCTGCGTCAGGAAGCTACAAGTCCCAAGGGAGCCGCATCAGGTGGTGGACCTGGGATGCACGGCTATAATGAGATGAGCAAAACCGAGAAAAACGAAATATCCAAGCATCTGAGAAGCATAGACAAGGAAGTGAACAGGGTCCTTAAGGATACCAAGCATCCGCTGATTGTCTATTCAGTGGACTATATCTATCCAATGTATCGTGAGGTGAGTTCATATTCAAATCTTATGGAGGAATCCATAAAGGGTAGTCCGGAAGGTGCAGGTGAAAAGGAAATACACCAAAAGGCTATGGAAATATTCGCACCAAGGATGGAGAGGAGACTTGAGAAGGAAGTTGAAAAATTCACTACTCTCCTAAACACAGATTCCAAGCTTGTAACTGACAGTATAGAAAGGATAGTCCTTTCATCAAACAATGGCGGAGTTGACACTCTGTTCATTGCAGAGGATGTTCAAAAATGGGGATTTTTCAACGAAGATGACAATAGCCTTGAGGTTAACAACAAGGAGGACATAGGACAAGTGGATCTGATGGACAAGGCAGCAATGCTCACTCTGTCAAGTGGTGGAACAGTCCATGTCTTGCAAAGGGACAAAATGCCATCTGGAAAAACCATTGCAGCTGTATTGAGATTCTAGAGGCCTGAAACCAATGAGGGTACACTGAAGATCTTGTGTACCCTTATAATTTTTGAAAAAAATACAAAATTGCGGAGGGATGGATCATGAAAAATTTTGTTACAACAAATTGGCTCAAGGATAATTTGAACAAGGGAAATCTTGTGGTTTTCGATGTCAGATACCAATTGGGCAACGAAGA
>Ga0224486_100233_pt1 | contig 23078 bp, 25 predicted proteins | sample TexhydDE_CT_test_FD_172013 | JGI IMG/M metagenome (GOLD analysis project Ga0224486, IMG submission 172013) | Fracking water microbial communities from deep shales in Oklahoma, United States - hydraulically fractured wells DE_CT_test ... | reverse complement strand
TTGATTATGGTTGGTGAGTAAAAGCTGAAATTTTTCATAAATAAATCTCCTCTCATTCTGGATATTTATTCTATACCCAGAAGAGAGGAGTTTAGTTTGACAATCAATAATTCCAATGCCTTTGATTGTATATTTCATCCACAATTGTCAGGATATCCTGGTTGTCTACATTGTTGACAAGTCTCTTGTATATCTGGTCCTTTTGTTCATAGGCTCCGCCATTTATCATCTCCAGAAGGAACTCTCTCAGGGCTTCCATCTCATCAGCTGGTGGAGGATTTTCTCCAAGACCAAGGATTGCACTCCTGAAGGTCTCTCCTTGGAGCCTTGAAGGGTAGAACCTCTCATCCAAAAGCCGTTGGACCGCCAGGTCATAATCTCCAAAGTATATGTGAAGGAACACAAGGGTATCAGGCAGGAAATTCTCCAGATTCTCAAGTGAATCCCTTGCTTCCCTGTAGTTCCCCTTAGCCCGATGGTACTTGAACCGGGCGTAATGGGCATCATCTTCATTATACTTTTCCAGTATGGCTATCATGTCCATAATCTTCTCTTCAGAGCCCAGAATCTCATCTGCCTCCAATTCGAAGCTTATGCTGTTAATAAGGTTGGATGCCAATCTTTCATCATCCACCCTCTCCAGGAGCTCAAAGGCCCTTTCCAGGTTCTTCTCGCCCTTCTTCCATCCAATTCCGTAAATCTTTATAAGACTTGAGATGGCCTCCATATCATGGGGATCCTCCAAAAGGACTTCCTCATAATGCTCTATGGCCTCGGGATATTTCATCTGGGCAACAAGCCTTTGCCCTTCTTAAAGCTCTCCTTCCACAACTATGCTTGGAATCTGGTCGTAATAGGTTCTCATGGGAAAGCTGCTAGTTATGAGTTGATTGTTTTTATCATATGCATTCACTGTTATGGGGTACTCCCCTCCTGGCAGAAACTTGCCAAGTACAGCGCCCGAGCCCAGGATCCATTCCTCACCTTCGAAGGTCATCCCGCCGGTTTGGTTTCTGAAGTCTGATATCCTAAAGTCCGCACTTGTTCCCTTGAATCTTCCCTCTCCATCTACATCCTGTATTGGACTTCTAAAGGACCCTCCTGATTTTTCCAGGGGGTTTGAAAATATTACAGGCTCAACCGTGTAGTAATCCGCCTCAGGAACCTCTTCCCATGATACCGTGAAAAGGTCGTCTTTAACAACCGACCCCGGCTGAGGTGAATAAACTTCGAAGGTATCTCTGAATGTGTATTCAATATGCTTATCCTCTTGAGACAGTTCAACATACCCAGTCTCGCTTTTCTGGAATACCTTGTCTGTCAATAGGCTTCCATCAAGTCCAAGACCTACGTCATATATTCCATCTGAAATAGGGAGGGTTTCGAAATACCCCTTCTCATCTGTGATGGCTACAAAGGATTCTCCCCCGATTCTCACACCTCCATCTGCCCTAAGGATATAGATTTCAACAAATGCCATTGGCTGGCCTTCAAAGGTCACCCTACCCTTTATCCGCTTATCTCCCTCAAGAAGGCTCTGGGATTCATCCAGCCAGAAATTTCTGTTGCTGAATGTCGGAGATGCAAAGTATGTGTCCTTAAGGGTTTTCCAATCCCTGCTCTGGTATTTTTTGTAGAGGTCTCTTGCCTCCTCCAAATCTCCATTGGCAAGGTGAATTTCAGCCATAAGAATCTCCTGTCTCGGATCATCCAATCCTTCCTGATGGAGTCTATCCACAATATTTTTGACTTCCTCAAACTCCCTGTTGGTGAAATGCAGATAGGCCTTATAGAGCAATGCCTCGTGCAATAGGATTTCATTATGGTTTTCACCCAAATATATCAGCTGCCTTAATCCATCCACATCTCCCTTTGCGATGGCTATGTCCATACTCATCCTGTATGCATCCAGGTACAAATTTTCTTCCCTTGCTGAAGGCTCCATTTGGAGGATCTCCTGGAGCAGGTCTTCAGCCTTTAACATATCTTCCTGGCTTGTTTCCTCTCCTCCACCCCAGCCCTGCTGGTAGATGGTGAATTTCTGAAAGCTCCTTACAAGACTCTTTGCGTAGTCTAGCCTTCCCTCCATGGAATCATCCATCTGGATGAATCTTTCAAAGAAAAGCTCAGCTCTTGGGGAGTCCTTCCTGTCCAGGTACCTTGCAATTGCCAGAGTGCTTTGTGGAATTACCCAAAGGTAGCCCACCACTAAAACAATCAAAACCAATAGAAGTGTCTTGACCTTCATTCTAATCTTCATTTTCTTGTCACCTCTTTGTCTTCCTGGACCATGACCTGGGACCCGGCAATATCAATTGATGTTAACCTGTATTGCTTTTCCAGAACTCCCTCCGGTAGGATTGTAACCGCAAAGAGAGCTGCCACAGCCACAGCTGCTGGTATCAGGGGTATCTGAAGCTCATAGTTTAGAATTCTTCTTATTTTCCCTTTTCCCGATCTTGTAGTCTTGTTAAGGACACTTTCCATCATCTGGCTTGTAAACTCCATATCTTTTGCTTCTTCATCAAAGATGGTTCTTATATCATCATTTTTAGAATCATTCCGGTTCATCTTCAGTACCCCCTTTCTTCATTTCTCCTGCAAGAATCCTTCTTCCCCGAGATAACCTGCTCTTGATTGTTCCTTCCTTTTCATACAATAAACTTGATATTTCAGCTATCGACAACTCCTGATAATAGAACAACACCAAAACTTCCCTGTAAATGGGACTCAATGTTGCCAAACGTCTCTTGAGCTCCCCAAGTTCCAATTTATGCTCAACAAGGTTTTCCACATTCTCATCACCAACTATTTCTTCCTTCAAGCTCAAATCATAGCTTCTCTTTCTCAGCTTGTCCCTGGATAAATTTATTGCAATCCTGTATATCCAGGTGTAGAGGCTGCTTTTCCCATTGAAGCCTCTGATGTTCCCAAAAACCCTTACAAAGGTTTCCTGGACAACATCCTCAGCTTCCTCCCTATCCCTAAGTATCAGGTAACAGGTGCCAAGTAGCTTGTTTCCATAAAGCTCCATCATATTTCTAAAGGCATCCTCCTGCCCATTCTTTAGCCCTTGAATCATTTGGTTTTCTGTCACCTTCAACCCTCCTTACCCTTTAGACGCAAATTCCCAAAAAGGTTGCAAAAAAAGAGAGAAAAATTTCTCCCTTCTTTACAAAAAATCACTCAGCACTATCTTCAGGTTTGTGATGAACGATGCTAATCCACTTGTCATCCACAAGGATCTTCCTTACCCTTTTCTCAAACTCAATTCTGGTGAGCCAGATCTGCCTTTCACAGCCCATGCATTTGAGCTTGATATCAACACCTGTCCTAAGTATCTCCCATTGGTTCTCTCCGCAGGGGTGTCCCTTTTTCAGTGTAACCTGATCTCCAACCTTGTAGTATAGCATTACTTGTCTCCACCTCCATAGATTACAACCTTTGAATATGGTATCTCTATGCCTTCACGGTCAAAGGCCTGCTTGTACCTTTTTCTCATTTCCCTTTCAACAGCCCATTGCTCCATTGGCTTTGTCTTGGCAATCGCCCTTATGACAACATCCGAGCTTCCAAAGCTTGCAACTCCTAGTACAGTTGGCCCCTCCAGGATGTCTTCATTTGTTTCGGCCATTTCAGCACTGATTCTTTCCATAATCTCCATGGCCCTGTCGATATCGGCCTCGTAGGCTATGGAGATGTCAACCAACGCCCTCATGGCACCTCTGGTTCTGTTTGTAACCACGGTGATTGAGCTGTTTGGTATGATGTGGAGCTCCCCTGTAAAGTCTCTGATTTTTGTGACCCTGACACCAAGCTCCTCAACAAGTCCCTCCTTGGAGTCTATCTGGACATAGTCCCCAACGGCATATTGGTCCTCCAGGAGAATGAAGAACCCTGTGATAATATCCTTTACAAGGGACTGGGCTCCAAAACCTATTGCCAGACCACCAATACCTGCTGTAGCTATTATGGATGCTGTATTGATGCTGAAAATCTCAAGGGACATCACAATCCCTATAAAGAAGAGGGTGTACTTTACAATCTTTTTAAGGATATTGGTCAGTGTATCCCTTCTTCTATCAGATATCTGAAATTTGCTGAAGCTTTTGTAGGTTAGGGTTCTGTCAATTATTCTGTTGGCAACCTTAACAATAACACCAATTGCAATGAAGATAAGTAGTATGGTTATGATTTTGCCGAACAGGTTCAGGTCCCCATCCGTGTTCTTCAGAAAAGAGTTGATTGATTGCATTAGCCCGTCATATAGGTTTTTCAATGATTCCATCCCTGCCTCCTAATCAAGTTTACTTAAAGCTCTTTTTCCATCAACTACCCGCAAATGATGAAGCTCCTTGTATTCAAGCTTCCCTGACCTTTTCAGTTCAATTATGGTCTCCAGGTCATCAACGGCTATCCTTATTGCTATTCCACAGCTAAGGGTGATATCCCTAGGTGTGGGTATGGTCTTTGTCTTGATTCCTTCCTGGGTCAATATTCTCTCTGCCCTCATTGCATGATGGGTGGACTGGAAGGTAATTATTCCAAATTCATTCATCCTGATCATCCTATCGTAATTGTGTTTGTTCCTGACTGCATCTTCTCATATATGGTGTACATGTTTGAAATGTCTCCAACCGCCAGACTATCCTTCAAGTTGTAGAAATCAAGGCATGTACCACAGGAGATTATCTCAACACCTGCTTCCAGCAGTTCTTTAAGGTCATCCAGTACCGGGCTGTCCTTAACAGTTAGCTTGACTCCGCTGTTGTAGAAAAGGATTGCTTTGGGGTGTGGTCTCGTCTCGTTTACAGTATATATGAAACTCTTCATAAGAAGTCTACCAAGCTCCTCTTCACCCTTACCCATTTGGTCGGATTGGATAACCAAAACGATTCCTCCATCTGTTTTCTGAGGGACCTCAACTTTTGGCTTATCATCTTCAACTTCCCCTGACTTTGAAATTGTCACCGCAAAAACTTCCTCTCCAAGCTCCTCAACTGAGAACTCAAGACCCATGCTGGTTGCAAGCTTTGAAAGGTTCTCACGTGCTGTCACATTGTCCACAACCGTCCTTACAGCTCCATTCTCCATGCCATCAAGCTCTTTCTTGGTCAGTATCACCGGCTTTGGACATGCAAGTCCCTTGGCATCTATTTCTCGTATCATTCTGTTTCCTCCTCCTCGACTAACTTATCCTCTATCCTAACTATACTTACACCATTTTGGGTGGTCACAATCAGATCATTGAATTGGCTTTGGATATCAACAATTTCCCAATTGAAGCTATGGACGGTGACTTGCTCCTTGTGTCTTAAGACAAGCAGGTTCTTTTCACCAGCCAGAATGATGTACTTCCCATGGGCATGGAGCTTCTCATAGTCAATCCCAAAGGTCATTTCACTGATTGTTTCTCCATCCATGCCTATTATTCTAAGATTATCACCGTATATGGCATAGATTTCATTCCCATCCACCAGAACATCCTTTAGGAGGGGTAGTTCTCTCCCCCATATAACCTGCTTGTTCCTTTGCAGATAAATACCGGTCTCAGTTACGATCAGCCTGTCATCACCTATGTCTAAAACCTTGATTATTACCTGGTCATGCACTGAATAAAGTTCCTCTTCACCTTCAGCATTGTACATTATCATCCTAGTGCCAAGCCCATTGCCCTCAAGCTCCAGGAGTGTAACCATTGCTCCTCCAGCATCCAGCCTGTACTCTATTGGGTAGTTGTCAGTAAAGATCAGGTTCTCTCTGTGCTCTCCATTCACTTCATATATCTTGAGCAACTCCCTTCCCTCCTCCTTGATATGGACAATGTGCCCATCCTTGCCGGGCTTGAAGGAAAATATCTGGGAATCCTCCTCAATTTGGGTCACTATCTTCCCATTGAAGTTGATTACTATGGCTTCTCCGCTTACTCTGTCGTATACCCCAATCAGGTTGTCATATATTACAAGCTTGGGATCATCCATAAGGAAGGTCCTCTCCCAGAGGATCTTGCCTGACTCGTCTGAAACAGTCATCTTCTCTTTATTCCATTTAAGATATCGCCCATTGATATATCTCAATCCTTCGCCCGGTATATGTCTGATCTCAACAACCTCCTTCTCACTGGTTGAGAAGCTGTCCAGATACCTTACAAACCACTTCTGGTTCTCTTCAAATGAAAAGAAGATCATGGTTCCCGCAAGGGCCAGTATTACTATTGTAATGATTATTTTCCCAAGACTTTTCATGGTATGTCCCCTTCATACATATGCAGACATCAGGGACGGTTATTTCTGTCTGTACCCGATGTATTTATCGCCTTCATTTTAAGTGCAAGCCTTATGGTCTCAATTATATATGGACTGCAGCATTTCCCAAGCGGATTGTTTTCCTCACATCTGCAGTTTTTCATTGCACCGGTTATCCCAACCACTTCTTTAAATGATTTCGCCTCTTTGTTTACTACTGCATCAACAATCTGGTCTTCCGTCACCCTGCTGCAGTAGCAGATGTATTTGGGATCAGCATCTTTTTTGTACCACACATCCACTTTAAGGTCATTTCTTCTGAATATAGTATCTGCAGTAAAATATACGACATCACAGTTCTCTTCAAGGCAAATGCCGTAATTCACATCCTTGACCCTATCTTTATCCCCGGACTTCACTAGATGCTTCACAGTAATGCTAGCTACTGTATTTGCCCTGCCCCCACACAAGGGACAATTCAACTCCTTCTCCACCTTACCTGTGGAGGTTTCATTGCCAGATCAACATGAACTGGCTCTTTTGTTTATATCCATGTCATCACTCCCTCGTATAATATGTTTAGAGCTACTTTTTAGTAGTCAAAACATATTATTATTTATTTTCTTACTTTCGTGTTAATTGAGATATCCCAATGCTAAAATAGAATTAGAATGATTAGCAAAGGACAATTCTATCACTCCTTGCAAAACCTTTGGGTTATTGCCCTTAGAGCGTGCTTCCTGACTTAACTGTCATATTCTGCCTACTCAGATGCCGCATCCCTTTGACTAGACCAACAGCAAGGTAGTTTTCAAAGATGAATGCTTATAATGCGAGGTTGCAGTCAGCAGCTAGGATTGGGATATCTCTTTTACTAATTGTTCCACCCTTATCTTTTTATGAAAGGTGGTGATCTTGTGAATAACAACTTTATGTCTACTTTATTCGTTGGTATTGATGTAAGCTCTAAGACTAATGTCTTATGTGCTCTGGATTTTCAAGGCAATAAGCTTCTTAACCTAAAGGCTCTGAATAACCAGCCTGGTGCCGAATCTATCTTGGATAGCATCCTTGGCTGTCTTAATTCCAATAGCCTTGAATATGTTGTTATCGCCTTGGAATCAACTTCATTCTACAGTACCCACATTGCCAATTTTCTTTCTTCAAGTGAAGAGCTACTTCCCTTCAAGCCTCTTGTGTACTGCCTAAACCCCAAGTCTGTTGCCAATTACAGGAAATCTTTTGTCGATATTGATAAGACTGATCCCCTCGATGCCTTTGTTATTGCTGATTTTGCCAGGTGTGGAAGAATAACATCTGAACCTTGGCGGGGTGCTCAGTTTCTTGCCTTACAAAGACTTTCAAGGCATAGACTACATTTGGTTGAGTGCATTACACGGGAGAAAACCTACATGGTTTCCAACATATACCTGAAGTTTAGTGAGTTGGCTGTCCTTGATAAGGATGAAAAGCCTTTTTCCAACACCTATGGCGTTACTTCCGCTGCTGTTTTGACTGAGTTCCTCTCTTTGGATGATATTACTTATTCTTCCATAGAGGATCTTGTGGCATTTGTTTCTGCAAAGGGTAAAAATCGCTTCAGTGACCCTTATGAAACAGCTAGGTTGCTACAAAAGGCTGCCAGGGATTCCTACCGTTTGGATAAGATACTATATGAGCCTCTAAACACCTCTATTGCCTCGTCTTTTAACCTTATCAAAGCATTTGATGCTGAGATCAAGATTATTGACAAAGCCATTGAGAAGACCATTAAGGGCGTCAACCCTGTAGAGTATCAATCTCTAACTTCCATTCCCGGTATTGGTCCAGTACTTGCCAGTGGTATTCTTGCTGAAATTGGCACTATCGCCTCTTTTGGCTCACATGATTCCTTGGCTAAATATGCCGGTCTAACCTGGAGGGTAAACCAGTCTGGCGATTACTCCTCTGATGATACCAGAATGACCAAAACTGGCAACAAGTACCTGAGATACTACCTCATTGAAGCTGCAAACAGTGTCAGAAACCATGTACCTGAGTACAGGGACTTCTACAACAAGAAGTATGGCGAAGTTACAACCCATTGTCACAAAAGAGCACTCGCACTTACATCTCGTAAACTGGTTCGTCTGATTTTTGGCTTGCTGACTAAAAATCAAATCTACTCCAGCAGTAAAGTTGGAGAGATACAATAGAATATTATCTTATCTTTAGCCTGTTTTTTCCTTGAAAATCCTAGGTTTTGTTTGTGTTGTCCTCATTTAGCTCATATGGATGATTTATTCAAAAATCTCTTCTTGACATATTACCAGATTGCTCCACACATCAAGTAGAATAATTCCCGCTCTTCCCCGAGTCAACTTAACTATATTTTAACATACTTTGCTGAAAATGACTTCTGTTTCCTGTTTTGAATTTATGGTGTACATCAATGTGTTATAATTAAGATATTCATTGATTAAATGAGGAGGTAGCGGATATGGAAAGGAAATTAAAGGTATCAATAATTCAGGACTCACCTGTCCTGTTTGACCTTGAAAAAACCATGGAAAAGACGATTGAACTGACAAGAAAAGCTGCATCAAACGGATCAAAGCTTGTTGTTTTCCCTGAGAGCTTTATTCCATGCTATCCAAGGGGCTTGACTTTTGGAATGGTTGTGGGAAGCAGAACTAAGGAAGCCAGGGAGGATTACAGAAGATACCATGAAAATTCAGTGGCTGTTCCAGGACCGGAGCTGGACCAACTGGCAGAGCTGACCAAGGAGCTCCAGATATACCTGTCAATGGGGGTTACAGAAAAGAATGGTAATGGTCTGGATGGAACCCTCCATTGCACAAACCTGTTCTTTGGACCGGAGGGGTATTTGGGAAGACACAGAAAATTAAAGCCCACTGCCGCTGAGAGGGTCATATGGGGCGAGGATGACGGGTCAACCATAACCGTTGTTGATACTCCCTACGGTAAAATGGGCTCCCTAATCTGCTGGGAAAACTATATGCCCCTGGCAAGAATGGCCATGTATATGAAGGGGGTCAACCTTTACATAGTTCCAACTGCAGATCAGAGGGAGGTCTACCAGGCAACCCTAAGGCACATAGCCTTTGAGGGAAGGTGCTTTGTTCTAATGAGCAACCAGTATGTGGAAAAGAGCATGTATCCAAATGACCTGAAATACTACGGTGATCTCCAAAATGAGCCTGAGGTCATGTCACGGGGCGGCAGCTGCATCATTAATCCCTATGGTGAATATGTTGCGGGGCCCCTGTTCGATGAGCCAGGAATTCTCACAGCTGAGCTTGACCTTGACATGATTGTGGAATCAAAGCTTGACTGGGACCCTGTTGGCCATTACAACAGGCCTGAAATTTTTGACTTTAGGATCAACGAAAAAAAGTAAGTCTACTGAATGGGGAGATATCCGATTATCTCCCCTTTTTCATTGTCAAAAATCAGACCTGCGAAGTCGTGACCATCAGAAGATCCCAGCTCTACAAGGAGGTCTGATGGATCAGTACTGCCTGAAGGTGCAGGTCCGTCATGGGTCCAGAGGCTGTCGGCAAGCTCAGGGGGGACATTTTCTATATCAATCTCTGAGAAATCAATCCTCAGCCTGTTTTCCCAGGGCGATTCCATAACATATCCAATGGCCTTCTCAAGGGCCAACCTATGTTCCCCGGAAAGGTCAAGCCGGCTTTCCACCTTTGCTTCCATCTCATCAACAAGGGCATCAATATGCTCATTTGAGTAATCTAAGATCTTATCATGCAGCCCATCTGGAAAAATATTCTCCACATCCTCAGAAAACATTGACCCATCCCTGGGGATCCTGCTGCCAGCAACGCTAAATCCATCGTCACCTGTGTCCACCTCAAGCACAAATGGTAGGGATGCTCCGGATTCAACCTCTGCTCCAGCATCTCCAAATGAATATTCCTCGATTAAAGCCCAGATATAGATCTCTTCCTTTCTTCTGTCTGACCCGAGGATATCAACTGCAACAAGGGTGTTTCCAAGACTTCCACCTGTCCTGTATTCAGTTCTTATATAGTTTTCAATAACTGTCCTATCAACATCGGAAAGCTGAATCTCTCTTGATGTACAACCCACTGTAAGTAGAAGCAAAAGGGTAAATAAAAATATAAGTTTAATGTTTTTCATTTAAGAATCCTCTCCTTATTATGATATTATCCTCCAAAGGATCACCAGGAAACCTCCCCCGGAAAGCACCATGAGTAATAGTCCCCACAGTTTGTTCTTATCATATCTTATGTACCCTTCGTGGAAGATCAGTATTCCAACAATAGGCATGACCATATCCTTTGCGGCTTCATCCAGTACCCCGGTGTATGTCAATACCATCACTAAAAGTGCAATTATAGACAGTATTCCTACAATAGTTGAAAACGTGTCCTTCATATTCAGCCCTTCTTTCTATTTCTGCTTAAGCTTCCTTGCCAGCCAGAATCCACCAATTATTCCAAAAGCTGCAGCTATGCTGAGTCCATTTGCAATATACAATGGTATTTTCAACTGGGCTGGAAGTTCGGAAAAGGTTACTCCAAAGCCTTCAGGCGGCATTATCATCTTCTTTGAAGCAAAGTTGAATACCCTTGAAAAAACAAGCACCAGGGCAGAATATCCCGCTACTATGTAACCTGCAATATATCCTTTTCTGTTTATCAGATCACTTATCTTACCAAAGGTGATACCATTTCCATAAGAAGTATGGTAGGTTCTGGCAGGCTCTTTTTCCTCCTCCCCCTTTAACAGAAAGTCCGTTGATACCCCAAGGATATTGCTTAGTGTGACAACCTTGTCCATTTCAGGAAATGTTTCTCCCCTCTCCCATTTTGATACGGATTGTCTTGATACCCCAAGCTCTTCAGCTATCCTTTCCTGAGAATAGCCTTTATCCTTTCTTAAGCTTTGCAATCTCTCTCCAAATTCCATCTGAATCTCCCCTTTTTGTGAATAGCATATTATGAATGATGGTTGCCTACCACCAAGTTTGGTTTGAAGTTTTGCAACCAGTGGTTGCAACTTAGATTTTTACTCATTTCTATCTCTTATCTCAATATTATATTCAAGTAATCCATATGTCAATTGACCTAATCCCATATGCTAATTTTCATCCCTTTACTCCAATCAATATGATATACTAAGTGTATCCATACAGAAAGGAATGATCTTATGTTATCCCATCTCAGATTGGAAAAGGACAAGGATTCACCTTTGTATATCCAGCTGTACGAGGCTATCAGGGAGGCGATCGAAGAGGAAACCCTTGAATCCGAAAAACTGCCCTCCATTAGGACTCTTGCAAAACAGCTGGGGGTCAACAATGTGACAGTAGTAAATGCCTACAAGCAGCTTGAGCAGGACAACTATATATACACTGTAAAGGGAAGTGGCACATTTATCAAGCAGCCATCCTTCAGCCAGGAAAACAACCTTGTTGAAGAGGGCGACATGGAGCTTATGCTTTCAGGGATTTTCCCTCTTCTGAAAAACAGCATTGATTTTGCCAGTGTGTCCCCAACCCCAGAGCTATTCCCCATAGAGGAATTCAAGAAATCCCTTGTGGAGGTTCTTGACAGGGATGGTGGGCAGGCTTTTCTATACCCGGAAATCACAGGATTTGGGCCACTTAGGGAATCCATTTCACAGTTTCTCTCAGAGCATTACTCCATTTCTACCACCAAGGACCAGATACTGATAACATCAGGTGGACAGCAGGGGCTTGATATAATATCAAAAACACTTATTCAGCAGGGGGATGTTATCCTGGTTGAGAACCCCACCTACCCAGGTGCATTCGCAGCATTCCAGTCAAGGGGTGGCAGAATTCTTGGAATACCCATGGATGATGAAGGGATAGACCTGGATGAACTCAAATCCTATGTAAAAAGGTACCGTCCCAAATTTATCTACCTGATGCCTAATTACCATAGCCCAACTACCATATGCTATAGCGAGACAAGAAAAAAAGAGGTCCTTAGGCTTGCCAGGGAATACGGCTTCTATATTATCGAGGATGACTTCCTGACAGACCTTAGCTTTTCAGATGAGAAGAGGCTACCCTTAAAGACACTGGATAGATTCGACCAGGTAATTTTCATAAAAAGCTTTTCAAAAATATTTATGCCTGGAGTAAGAATTGGCTTTATGACACTTCCCAAGGCACTTGTGAGGGATATCATAAAAGCCAAGCACACTACAGACATTTCCTCCTCCGGATACCTGCAAAGGGCATTTGACCTTTATTTGAGAAAGGGATTTTGGAGAGGACACATAGACAAGATCACATCCTTCTACAGGGGAAGGTATGGGCTGATGATATCTGGATTGGAGAAGCTCAAGCCTTTGGGAATATCCTACCTTGAGCCTCGAGGTGGATTGAGCGTATGGGTTTCACTGCCGGAAGGCTTTGATGCAATGGACCTGTACGAGGAATGTAGCAAAAGAGGATTGGCAATTGTCCCAGGAAAGGTTTTCTTCACAGGTGACAAGGACTCGGAAAAATATATAAGACTCAGCTTCAGTGCAGTCGGTGAAGACGAGATTAAGAAGGGGTTGGAGATTCTAAAGGATGCCCTTGCACCTTCCGCAGACGAACCCACGGAAAGATATATGCCATTTCTATAGTTTGAAAAACAACCTTAAGTGCATTAAAGTAACTTTTATGATTGTAGCGTATATATTTTCATGATTCAATAAATGATTGAGTTCATGCTCAAAAGTAAAAACCCTCTTTCGAGGGTCAACATCAATCTATATTCAAGCCAATAAACTCCTCAACCGCCCTGTTGAATTCAACAGGGCTTTCAATTGGGGCCAGATGACCTCCCCTGATGGATATGTGCTTACCTTCTTTAATGTCTTTACTGAGCTCTTGACCCGATTCGACACTGTATAAGGTACTCTCCTCCCCGTTGATCACCAGGCAGGGAATTTCAGTCCCCCTTAATGTATTTCTGAAGTCGGAGCCTATGATGTTCTCCCACACAACAGCCATAATATCTGGATCATTTCCTTGCATGGTCCTGATGAGTATTTCCTGGTTTTCCTTATCCATATTAGGAGCCATCCTTTTCATAAAGCTGCTGGAAAAGCCCATAAAGTCATTCTTGATCCGATTTAGGTCTGCCTTGGCCATTTCAGTGGTGTACTCTCCCTTGAAAAGGCCCCCTTTCCAGTCTCCCTCATTAACAACCTTGGGGGATGTTTCCACGAGAATCAGATTTTTGAGCCTCTCTTCCCCAAACATTCTTATGTACTCCATTGCAACAGCTCCACCCATGGACCACCCCAAAAGGGTTATCTCTGACAGGCCAAGATGCCTCAGGAGCGCTTCAATATCCCTTGCCATCGATTCAAAGCCAATGGTGTCAGCCTTCGCAAGGGTCCTTCCATGGCCTCTCAAGTCCATTGTAAGGACCTTGAACTTCTTTGAAAGTATCTTTTCCGTCAGCCTGAAGGCACTACTATCCGCCCCAAAACCATGGATGCAGACCAAAGGGTGTCCCATGCCCCTTGTTCTATAATATAGCTTTGTTCCATCGTCTATATTGAGATATCTTCCTTCCATACATATCACCAGCTCTTCCATGAACATCTATTTGGAGTCAATCTCTGCCTGTAATTTCCTATCATCGAAGATGTTGTAATGCAATCTTCGAGACAGTTCCTTGATTATCCCTATTCCGGCAGAGGAGTTTCCATTCTTATCCAAAGCAGGTGAGAATATCCCAATTCCCATTCCATCAGGCAGTATTCCCATTATTCCTCCTCCCACACCGGATTTGGAAGGGATTCCAACTTCAATTGCATATTGTGCACTGTAGTTGTACATTCCACAGGTGAAAAGAAGCCCCTTTATAAGTACGGACATGTCCTTTCTTGATATTCCGTCTATTGTGATCCCTTCACAGCCAGCTGAGATGAATCTTCCGATTTTTGCAAGATCCCTTGTATCAACCTCTATTGAACACTGTTTGAAGTAGGTGTCGAGGACATCCTCCACATCCCCATCAAGAATTCCCTTGCTGCTCATGAGGTAAGCCATGGACCTGTTTCTGTTGCCTGTTTTTTTCTCGGACAGGTAAACCTCTTCATTGTATCCGATATTTGGATTATTGGCCATCTTCCTTGTAAGGTCCAATATCTTCTGGAATCTCTCTTCACCATCTCCCTTGATCATTCCTGTTGTCAAGATTGCACCTGAATTTATCATGGGATTTGCAGGCTTGTGGATATTAGGAAGGTCAAGCTTTGTAAATGCATTAAAGGGCTCGTCGGTACTGTCCAGACCAACCTTTTCAAATATATGGTCCAATCCATTGTCCATGGCTGCCACCAGAAATGATATGACCTTGGAGATGCTCTGAAGTGTGAATTTTTCATGGTAATCCCCCGCACTGTAAAGTAGGGAGCCTGTTCTTCCCGCTACGGTCACGCCTATTTTTCTGTAGTCTGCCTTGGCAAGGGCGGGTATGTAGTTTGCCACCTTTCCATTTTCAATCAGGTGTCTGTTCCTATCAATTATCTCATTAAGTAGAACTTCCATATTTACCTCCAAACTATGACATTCTGATAATGAAAAAACTTGTTTATGAGAATATCATAGTATAATCCCTTGAATATGGCAAAGCATATTCAGGGGATTATATTTATTTTTCTTCCATATGAATGTACTTAAGCATCTTAAAGAACATTTTATCCCTTCTCCTGATGGCTTCCTCATCCTTGCCATCTGAGTAATCATAGAAGCCTTCCTTTGATTTTACCCCGAGCTTGTTGGTATCCATTTTTTCCCTCAGCATCTTGGGAGGCTCCTTCATGTCACTTAAGCTCTCAAACAAATAGGAGGATATATAGTAGAAGGTATCCAGACCTCCTAGATCTCCTGTCTGAAGTGGCCCAATGACCGGATATCTGAAACCTGGTCCGTATCTCATTGCCCTATCCACATCCTCAACGCTTGCTATACCTTCATCAACTATATGGAGAGCTTCCCTGAAGGCAGCAAACTGCAATCTATTCCCAATAAATCCAGGAGCATCCTTCTGTACCACAACTGGCTCCTTTTCAATACTTGTAAGTAACTCCTTCAACTCCTCCACCATCTCATCAGATGTATAGTCACCCTTAATAAGCTCAACCAAAGGAATTATATGGGGAGGATTCCAGAAATGCATCCCTATAAACCTACTCTTGTCCCTAACCTTCTGGGAAATTCCGTTTATGCTCAATCCGGAAGTGTTTGTGGCAAAATAAGCTTCGGGCTTGGCTATCTCCTCAACCTCTCTCCAGAAATCCTGCTTTATGTCCATCTTTTCAACTATTGCCTCGATTATAAGGTCACAATCATGAAAAACATTTTTATCTGTGTCATATTCAATATTTGAAACTACTCGTGTTACTTCGTCCTGTGACATTATTCCTTCTTCAATCAAACTACTGTTGAAAATTTCCACCAGTCTTTTGGACTTGTTCAGGAACTCTTCCTTGATGTCGGTAAGCACCACTTCATAACCTTTTCTTGCAAGAATCTGTGCTATACCAGATCCCATTGTTCCAGCTCCAGCAATACCAATTCTTTTAATTTTTTTCACACTCATGGCTAAGACCTCCTATTTAAACCTTAATCCAAATAAAATCCTCCTGCTTCCCTGGAAGCAGGAGATTCAATTTTTCTTTAGTAGATTCCAAAAGTTGCAAGTATTATTGCTGGTATTGATGATAAAACAGGCAGCAATAGTGAAGTTACAAAAATATCTATATAGGAATCCTTATGAGTTAGACCAGTAATAGCCAAAAGGGTCAATACTGCTCCGTTATGTGGAAGTGTATCAAGTCCTCCTGAAGCCAGTGAGGCAACCCTGTGGAATGCTTCAGGACTAATGCCAGTTTCCATTGCAATTTGATAGTACTTCTCTCCTAGGGCAGCAAGCGCAATACCCATACCACCTGATGCTGAACCTGTGGCGCCTGCAAGAATATTAACCGCAACAGCTTCTGAAATCAAAGGGGATCCCTTTATTCCCATAACTAGATCTGTAAGTGTTTGGAAACCAGGTACCGCTCTTACTACTGCGCCGAATCCTACTGCTGCACTTGTATTGATTATGGCTGTCATTGATCCAACAGCTCCAGCACTCACTGTTTTTGTAAATCCCTTGTACTCTTTAAAGTTCAGAACCATTGCCAGAATTATCCCTGCAACCAAAGCAAGAACAATATCCCAATCCAGAATATTCAGGGTTAGAAGAACTGTCAACAATGGAAGTATTGATAATATTGGATTAGGCAAAGCCTTGTCAGTATCAAATGAATCTTCACTCTTCTTGGCAGGCTCGACGAAAACCTCACCTTTTGCAGTAAGCTTTCTTTCCTTCCAAACCATGTAAGCATAACCGAATCCGAACATAAATACGGCAGCAGTAATACCCATTATTGGTGCTGCAGTTGGAGTTGTAAAGAAATAATCCATGGGGATTAGATTTTGTATCTGTGGTGTTCCTGGTATGGCTGTCATTGTAAAAGTAAATGATCCCAAAGCTATTGCACCAGGAATTAGTTTTCTAGAAATGTTAGCTTCCCTGTAAAGCTCAAGAGCTAATGGATACATTGCAAATACAACAACGAACAAGCTTATTCCACCGTATGTAAGTACGGCACATCCAATTATTACTCCGAGTATTGCTCTTTTAGGTCCTATTACACCGGTAAGCCATTTTGCAATTGACTTGGCTGCACCAGTATAATCCATCAAATGACCAAAAATTGCTCCTAGCATAAATACCGGGAACCATGACTTTGTGAATCCAACAAAGCCTGTCATATACACATCCTTGTAGGCTGGAAGCAGCTCCAAGCCTCCAAACAAAGCAACAACCAGGGCTGTCAAAGGGGCTACCCAAATTATTGAATATCCTCTGTATGCTAAAAACATCAATAATACCAAACCAATTAAAATACCTAGCATTTATGTCCCTCCATTCAAATATTTTTAACAGATATTGATTAACCTGCTGTCCATCCTCCATCAATTGTCATTGTTGAGCCAGTTATATGCTTGCCGGCATCTGAACATAGAAACTTAGCTACTTCCGCTATAGTTTCAGGCTCAATAAGTTTCTTCACAGCAGCTTTTTGGAGCATGATCTTTTCTACCACTTCTTCCTTTGTAATTCCATGGTTTTCAGCCTGATCAGCTATTTGACCATCTACCAGAGGGGTCCTGACATATGCTGGACAAATTGAGTTCACAGTTATTCCAAAGGGTCCTCCCTCCAATCCTGTAGTCTTGGTCAAGCCTGATAAACCATGCTTGGCTGATACATATGCTGCCTTATACTCAGACGCCACCAAACCATGGATTGAGTTTAGATTTATTATTCTTCCCCATCCCTGTTCTTTCATAGAAGGCCAAACATATTTTGTAAGCAAAAATGGAGCAGTCAACATTAGGTTCATCATAAAGTCCCACTTGTCTTCGGGAAAATCCTCAATAGGTGATACCGTTTGAATTCCTGCAACATTGATTAGAATATCAACCTTTGAGTGCCTCTCCAAGGCAAAGTCAACTAATTTCTTACAATCTTCCCTCTTGCTCAAATCAGTTTTGATGTAAGCAGCACCAATTCTTTCACCTTCCTCGATCAGCTTAGGCTCATTGATGTCAGCTATTACAACCTTTGCTCCATCCCTAGCAAATGATTCAGCTATTGCTAAGCCGATTCCACTTGCTCCACCAGTAACAATACATACCTTGTCTTTAAGCATATTTATACCTCCTTTAGATTTTACCAATATATAATTGCAATATTGATGCCAAATATTATGAAAACCTTCTCCTGTATAAATAAAGTTGTCAGCAAAAATCATAATAAAAAACCCAGATTCAAGTTCTTTTAACAAAGAACTATCATCTGGTGAAAAATTGACATCTATGCTTCCATATTAAAATTTGATTCAATAAACTGAAATTTAACTTTGTAAACTTTTCCGAACTACAATTCTACATAAGCGTCGTACTTGTAAACTTTGCCGTACATCATTGTAGCCTTGTCCCGGTTTGTGTACAATTATTTGGTATATCCATTTATTGTTAGAATGTTAACATTACATCCTAATATTATGCTTGTTTAGCTTCTCGTATAGACTAGTTCTGCTTATGCCAAGAGCCTCAGCAGCCTCAGACTTATTCCCCTTAGCCAGGATCAAGCTATTTGTCAAAACTTCCTTTTCAATTTGATCCATTGTCTCCTTAAGACTCCTTACAGATTCTACACCAGACATTCCCGTTACTTTTGGTGGCAGATGATTTGTCATGATTTTTGACTCTCCATCCAAAAAATTTACTGCCCTTTCAAGTATATTCTCAAGCTCCCTCACATTGCCAGGCCACTTGTAGTTTATCAGAAATTCCATGGCCTTTGAAGATACGCTTTCAACATTGACATTCTGCTCCTTGGAAATCTTGTCCACCAAATGTTTTGAAAGTATTGGTATATCTTCCTTTCTTTCTCTAAGGGAGGGAATCCTTATGCTTACGACATTGAGTCTGTAATAAAGATCTAGCCTGAATGCCCCCCTATCTACCATCTCTTCAAGATTCTTGTTTGTAGCTGCAATAACTCTCACATCTACTTTCTCTGATTTTGTTGAACCAATCTTCTCAATCTCCCTATCCTGAAGAACCCTTAGCAGCTTGGCTTGCATATTCATGGGCAGCTCGGCAATTTCATCAAGAAATATGGTCCCTCCGTCAGCAGCCTTAAACTTACCAATTTTTCCACCTTTTTTGGCACCTGTAAAGGAGCCCTCTTCATAGCCAAAAAGCTCTGACTCCAACAGTTCATATGGTATTGCTCCGCAATTCACCTTAATGAATGAAGAATTCTTTCTGCTGCTATTGTTATGAATTGCATGGGCAAACAATTCCTTTCCTGTTCCTGATTCTCCCAGGATAAGAACAGTAGATGTTGTGTTTGCGACCTTTTTTGTAACATCTTTCAGTTTTAACATTTCTTGGCTTTCACCAATTATATTCTCAATGGCATATTTTGCCTTGTTGACCCTCCTAAACTCATCCTTATAGAGATTCAATTCCTTCTCAATTTTGTTGATCTCCATGTATAATGAATTCAGTTCATCCACATCCCTGAACAGGACCTTACCTACTGCACCTACTATCTTGCCATTGGTGAAAACCGGTATCCTGGTTGCAATCATATTTCTTCCCCGTATCTCCTGTACCTGCGCAATTTCAGGTTTTCCAGTCTTTATGACTACGTCCATCCGGGTATTTTCGATTACATCCCTTACATGACTACCTATTGCCTTTTCCCTGTCCACCTTAAGAAACTCAGCATAAGCCTTGCTAAGCATCTCAACAATTCCATCCTTGTTGACATAGACAAAGCAATCATTTGTTGCATCCATTATTGTATTGAGCAATGATGTTGTCTCAACTTCATTTTCAGCAAATACCCTTAAATTCCTATAGGTCTCTGCCTCATGAAAATGAATCATCGCACCACCAAATTCATTGTTTTCAATTCTTACAACATGAATTATAAGCTCGTTGCCATTATAGGTAACGATATTTCTTGCTCCATGCTTGTTGCCGGTTATAAAATCCTGCAGACCAAATTCATATAGGATCTGTGGAAGAATTTCCTTAAGGGTGGATTCATCCTCAATTCCAAGATACTTGTATCCTCTGGGATTTAAAAATACCAGCTCCAATGATTCATCTACTATTAGTGTTCCAGACTCCAAAGAATTAATTATGTCATATGCAGAGAGATTTACGTCAATCAAGCTTCCACCTCCTAAGAATATCCCTTGATTGTTCAAATGATACACACAAGCACACTATGAAGGTTATAGTGTTATTACTCCATAGTGTGCTTGTATAAAAATTTACTAAACCTGCATTTCCTTCAAATCATCAGAGATTATAAGCTTCGCCTCGGTCGCTTCCTGTACCTGGTCCACTGTGTACTCTGGGTTTATCTCCTTAAGGACTATTCCTTCCTTGTTTACCTCCATCAATCCCATTTCAGTTACGATATAGTCAACCTGCCCAGCAGCTGTAAGAGGAAGAGTACATTCCTTCAGTATTTTCTTTGCTCCCTTTGCTGTGTGCTCCATGGCAATTGTTACCTTTTTTGCACCTGTTACGAGGTCCATGGCTCCACCCATTCCCGGAACCATTTTCCCAGGTATCATCCAGTTTGCTAAATTTCCCTTCTCATCTACCTGAAGTGCGCCCAGTACTGTCATATCAACATGGCCACCTCTTATAATCCCAAATGATGTTGATGAATCAAAGAAGGCTCCGCCTGGAAGTATGGTTACACATTGACCTCCTGCGTTTGTTATTCTCTTGTCTTCCTTGCCTTCCTCAGGTACTGGTCCCAGTCCAATAAATCCATTCTCTGACTGAAGGAATATGTTAGCCCCAGCTGGAAGGTAATTTGAGACCATGGTGGGCAAGCCAATTCCAAGGTTTACAACATCTCCATCATGTAGCATTTTAGCCACTCTTTTTGCAATATATGCCTTCATTTCGTTTCTATCCATTATTTTGCACCTCCATTGACTAGATGAGTTACAAAGATACCTGGAGTCACAACTTGGTTTGGATCCAACTCCCCGATCTCAACAATTTCTTCAACCTCAGCTATAACCAACTCTGCTGCAGTTGCCATAAGCTGATTAAAGTTTCTGGTTGCTCCGAAGTACTCTATGTTTCCGAATTTATCAGCCGTCTGTCCTGCTATAAGGGCCACGTCTGCTTTCAATGGAAGCTCAAGAAGATATTCAACTCCATCTATTTCTATCTTCTGCTTGCCTTCCTCAACAACTGTTCCTACACCTGTTGGTGTCAGGAACCCACCAAGGCCTGATCCTCCAGCCCTTACCTGCTCAGCTAGAGTTCCCTGTGGTACAAGAACAACCTCCATTTCGCCTTCGTTCATCTGTCTTCCAGTTTCTGGATTTGTTCCTACATGAGATGCAATAAGCTTCTTAATCTGTTTGTTGACAATAAGCTTTCCGACCCCATAATCAGGAAATGATGAATCATTGCATATCAAAGTAAGGTCCTTTGTACCTTTCTCTACAAGCTTATCCACCAATCTGATAGGATTTCCGCAGCCAAGGAATCCCCCAACCATTATGGTCATACCATCCTGGATCTTGTCTATGGCTTCATCTATTGAAATTATCTTGTTCATATGGTTACCTGCCTTTCATTATGATTTCTTATCTCTTAACCACCATTGAAATACCTTGTCCACCACCGATGCATAGTGTTGCCAGTCCAAGCTTGTTGTCCCTCTTCTCCATTTCGTGAAGTAGTGTTACAAGTATTCTAGCGCCACTTGCTCCTATTGGGTGTCCAATTGCAATAGCTCCACCATTTACATTAACCTTCTCCATATCGAAGTTAAGTTCCTTAGCAACAGACAATGCCTGTGCTGCAAATGCCTCATTTGCTTCAATCAGGTCAATATCCTCAATCTTAAGCCCTGCCTTTTCCAAAGCATTCTTGCTTGCGGGTATTGGTCCAGTACCCATTATTGCCGGGTCAACTCCACCTGATGCATAGCTTACTATTTCAGCCATAACCTTAAGGCCAAGCTCCTTAGCCTTGTCCTCACTCATAACTACAAATGCCGCCGCTCCGTCATTGATCCCTGATGCGTTACCTGCAGTAACTGAGCCATCCTTTTTGAATGCAGGTCTAAGTTTTGCAAGTGTTTCCATTGTTGTACCAAACTTTGGATACTCATCTGTATCAACAACAATAGGATCACCTTTTCTTTGGGGTATCTCTACAGGTACGATTTCATCCTTGAATCTTCCCTCTTTAACTGCTTTTTCTGCCCTAATCTGTGAGTTATATGCAAGTTCATCCTGCTCTTCTCTTGTTAGGCCATACTTTTCTACAATATTTTCTGCAGTTATTCCCATATGGTAATTATTGAAAATATCAGTAAGGCCATCTGCAACCATATAGTCAATTACCTGTCCGTTACCCATTCTCTGTCCCCATCTATTGTTGGGAAGCAGGTATGGAGCCATGCTCATATTCTCTGTTCCACCTACAACTACAACCTCAGCATCTCCAGCCTTTATGGCTTGAGCTGCCAATGCTACAGTCTTAAGACCTGATCCACAAACCTTGTTGACTGTATATGCAGTAACATAATCTGGAATTCCAGCACCAATTGAAACTTGTCTAGCAACATTCTGTCCCAAGCCAGCCTGGAGAACGTTACCAAAAATAACCTCATCAACCATTTCCGGCTTTACTCCAGCTCTTTCAAGTGCTGCCTTTACAGCAACCTTACCTAATTCAACCGCATTTGTATTTTTGAATACTCCGCCGTAACTTCCCACAGGTGTCCTAGCTGCGCTTACGATTACTACTTTTTTCATCCGTAATTACCTCCTTTTAGATTACACTCACCTATTATACTTGCAATTTGCATGCCACTTTGGTTTGATTCTTGAGTCAATGAAAGATTTATTATGCTAAATGATAAACAAAGTAGCCTTGAATTGATACATTATTATCATACATTTGTCATAAGACTACCATATAGATGAACTTTTGTCTAAGTTATATATATGTTAGCTAATGTATTTGTTCATAAATTGTACACTTCTGCTTTACCCTTAAAGCATGTGTAAGGATATGTTTACAATAATTGTGATTCTATTATATTGTTGTCCAAATTGTTTACAGTATTAGGTGTTGATATGTTATTAACTATCTTTTATCTTATATCTGACCATTTTTTCGTACAA
>Ga0224486_100229_pt1 | contig 23282 bp, 21 predicted proteins | sample TexhydDE_CT_test_FD_172013 | JGI IMG/M metagenome (GOLD analysis project Ga0224486, IMG submission 172013) | Fracking water microbial communities from deep shales in Oklahoma, United States - hydraulically fractured wells DE_CT_test ... | reverse complement strand
CTTCGGATCCTACCCCATCAGGCTGTGGGATGTATATGGAAAGCTTGGACATCCAGTAAGGACGGATATCACTGAAATGGGACCAATCCTTCTTTCAAGACTCCTGGACCTAAATGAAACCCAGACGGGTATTCTCCACATAGCCTTCAGGGTTGCCGATGAGAACGGCTGGCTACTTGTTGACCTTAAGGACCTTCGGTCCATGCTTCAGTACCTGGGAGACAACAGAAAGGAGTATTCCCTTCAGTACGGAAATATAGCACCACAATCCATCGGGGCAATCCAGAGGTCACTCCTTACCCTTGAATCCCAGGGAGGGGACATTTTCTTCGGAGAACCTTCCCTGGAGATAAATGACCTGCTGATGACCGACCCAAACGGCAAGGGTATTGTAAATATCCTTGCATCAGAGGAGCTTTTCAACTCACCAAGGATATATTCAACCTTTCTACTATGGATGCTGTCTGAGCTCTTTGAGCAGCTGCCAGAGGTCGGGGATCCTGAGAAGCCAAGGATGGTCTTCTTCTTTGACGAGGCCCACCTGCTCTTCAACGACACTCCAAAGGCGCTGATGGAAAAGATTGAGCTTGTTGTTAGGCTAATAAGATCCAAGGGCGTCGGCGTATACTTTGTAACACAGAACCCTGCAGATATTCCAGACACGGTCCTTGGACAGCTTGGAAACAGGATCCAGCATGCACTTAGGGCCTACACCCCCAAGGAGCAGAAGGCAATAAAGGCTGCAGCTGAAACCTTCAGACAGAATCCCAAGTTCGATGTTGAAGAGGTCATCACCCAGCTTAGGACCGGTGAGGCCCTTGTGTCCTTCCTGGATGAGGAGGGCAAGCCCTCGGTTGTTGAAAAGGCTCTTATAGCTCCTCCAAGGAGCATAATCGGAACCCTTGATCCTACAAAGCGCCAGGGAATAATCACCAACTCACCAATGTACTTCAAGTATACGGAGCCTGTTGACGAGGAGTCAGCCTATGAGATAATCCAGGCAAAGTACGATAAGATCCTTGCACGTCAACAGCAGGAGGAAGAGGAAAAAATACGCCAGCTTGAAGAGAAGGAAGCTGAAAAGCTACGAAAGGCCCGTGAAAAGGAAATAGCCAAGGAAAAGAAGGAACGTGAGCGGGCAAGAAAGTCCAATCCTCTCTACAAGGTTGGACGGACAGCCGTAAACACCCTTACCGGTGATATCGGAAGAAAGATTGCAAGAGGACTACTGGGCAATGTTGGCAGCTTTTTCAAGTAATGAACATACCAAGGGAGCAGGCTCAGCCTGCTCCCTATTTAAACTCCAGCTTGTCTCCTACATTAACATCCTTAAAAGCTCCTGCTTCAGCCTCCATGACAAAGTGGGATTTAAAGACAAGGGGTCCCATCCTTCCAGGCTTGAAATCCCGAAGGATCTTTAAAACAAAATTATTCTTATCAACAAACAATACATCTATGGGGAACTTCATCCTGTAGGTGTGGATTGAGTTGCAGGGAACTATCATCATCCCCTCCCTTTCTTCCAGACCTTTCCTTCCAAGTAGTCCCTGAAGCCTTTTTGAGTAGGTGTCAGCCATAATGATCTTATCCAGTACAATTTTTCCATTTACCATCATTCTAGAAGCCATTTGACCGACCCTCCAAATATTTTAACATTTTCACTTATCTCATAATATTTATCTTGAAACACTTATAACCCACTCAATTCTTTGCTGTTTCATATTTCTTTACTTGATTGATTCTATTGGCAAGAAGGCTTCTGGCAATGACAGTGCCAAGAACAATCACCCCTCCCACAAGGGATATTGGTCCAGGCCTTTCCCCTGCTATTAGAAAAACCCAGATTGGATTAAGAATCGGTTCCAAAAACATGATCAGGATTGATTCCAATGCTGTAAGGTGCTTTACAGCCAGGGAGTAGAAGATGTAGGCTATCCCCACCTGGAAGGTTCCCAGGACAAAGAGGCCTAGCAGGTCTCCTGTTGTGTATGAAAGTCCGATCAGGAATGGTATTCCAATAACAGCAGTTATAAGATGTCCAAGGAGTGTTGTCTCCACAGGTTTTTCATCCTTCTGGAACCTCAAGGAAATGGTCACACCAGCGAGAGCTATACCACTTCCTATTGCTACCATATTCCCTGCCCAGTTTCCTCCTGACATATCGTCAAGAAAGAATAGGACCATTCCAACTGCCACGGAGAATATGGCCACAATATCATACCAGCGGATTCTTTCCTTAAGAATCCAAACACTCAGTATTGCCACCCAGATGGGTGCTGTAAACTGAAGGATTATAGCATTTGCTGCCGTGGTCAGCTTGTTGGCAATAACAAAGGCTGTTATCATTGTAGAATAGCAAAGGGCTCCTGAAACCTGGGCCTTTGAAAAGGTGAACTTTGGCTTCCGTACATAGAGCCAGACCACTGCCGCTGAGAAAATTGCCCGCCCTCCTGCTATTGTCATTGGGGGTAGATCGATAAACTTGATGATTATACCTCCGGTACTTAGGAGTGTTGCTGCTATTACTATATATAGAATTGCCTTTAGTCTGTCCTTGTTCATCAGTCTACCACCTTTATTTTTTCATACCTACTATTACAAAAAACTCCTCTATTCCCTCAATAAGATCATCTACATTGCCAACGTTTCTTGATATTGTCTCTATTGGGCACATACCATCCTTATCACGATTAAGGATATGTGCTACTCTTTTCTTATATTGAATGTTTATTCCTTTTTTATCAAATATCTCAACTGCCGGGTCTGAAATTAGGTCTGTGTATATCCCCGATATTTCTCCCTGGGCAAGAAGCATGGCAGCTGCCTTGCCAGTGATCCTGTCAGCAACAAAGGATCCTTTAAGCTTTTCAAATTGTTCCATGTATACATCATATACTGGCTTGATTCCCCTGTCTGTTGACTTAGCTACTATTTCTCCATCCTTATTTACAACCATCTTAAGGTTATTGTTTTCCATGTATTCTTTTGCAATTCTGATACCTTCCACTATTTCATCTCCTCTATTTTGTTCTCCATCTATTCTACATCAAGTCGAGGAAATATGGAACCTCTTGGATAAGTACTATTAAGTAGAATTTAGATATTTTTTGCAAAAATAGGTAAAATAGAATAAAATCCTGTTATAATATATTACTAGATTAAAATTTGGAAGGATGAGTTGGATAATGTATCCAGATATAAAATACAGTGAATATGAGGAAAAGCTAAAAACAGATGATTATGTACTTATAGATGTAAGAACCCCTAAGGAATATGCCCAGGAGACGATACCAGGGGCTATCAACGTTCCCCTCTTCTCCAACGAGGAAAGGGAACTCGTTGGAACTGCCTACAAGCAAAAATCAGTCGAAGAAGCCAAAATGATTGGTGTTGAAGCCGTTGCCAAAAGGCTACCTGAAATGTTTAAGACCTTACTTGAAATAAACAGAAAACACAAGCACCTGGTTTTCTTCTGTGCAAGGGGAGGCTTTAGAAGCGGTAGCATTGTAGCATTTCTACAGAGTCTTCATATAAGCGCCTTCAGACTGGAGGGTGGCTACAAGGCCTACAGGGCATATGTGAATGAGAGACTGCCTGAGATTGCCAAGGATATTGAGCTGATTGTTCTGTATGGAAATACTGGAACTGGTAAGACCCAGGTTCTGGAGGCTTTGAAAAGAAAAGGTGCAGATGTCCTTGACCTTGAAGGCTGTGCAAACCACAGGGGATCAACTCTTGGTGCTGTTGGGCTTGGAGATCCCAATACACAGAAGATGTTTGAAGCGCTACTTTATGAGGAGTTGAAGGATAGAAATGGTAATCTTGTCTTTACTGAGGGTGAAAGCAAAAGGATAGGTCGTTCTGTTATCCCTGAGTATATATTCGATAAGATCCGTGGTGGAATTCATGTGGAGGTTACCGCTCCAATGGATATCCGGGTTGAGAATATTGTTGGCGATTATGTATATGAGACCGACCATGAGCTGATAGAGGCCCTCAATCATCTACGAAAGCGACTTGGAAATGAAAGGATTGACCACTACATCCAACTTGTCAGGGAAGACGATTATCGGACTGTTGCCCGGGAGCTAATGATTGATTATTATGATCCCATGTATGAGCATAATCCTAAGAATTATGTGTTTAGGGTTGAGAATTTGGATCCGGAAAAAAGTGCAGAAAAATTGATGGAACATTTTTTAGTTGAAAGTGGAAAGTAGAAAGTTGAAAGAAAAAGATTCTCTATTATTCTTTGCAAAATTTGTGAATTAAAACTAATTGAAAGCCTCGGTAATGAATTTTTTCGGACCGCTCACGGCCGCTTGGCCAAGTAATGTCCTCAAAATTATTACCGTCGGCTTTCTTTTTGTATTTGATCATAATTATTTATTTGGGGTCGAGCAATAGGGTCTGAGATCTCTCGACAATCCCGAGATGACTTTAGGGTCGAACTTTGGGGTCTAAGATCCCTCGTTTCACTCAGAAGGACAATTATTAAACTCCCCCGAAGATTAGCAAGGAAAGTCATGATGGGGGAGCGAACATATGGAAAGATCAGCACGAGTTATCACTCGAAGTGAGAAAATTGTTCTGGTTTGCGTGATTTCCATTAATCCAATAGCTATATTAATTCTAGAGAACTTGGTACATGATATAACTCAAATGTAAGCTAAATCGATAGCAAACCAATTTTCGAAACGAGTGTGATAACTCTCTGATCTTGAATCCGAGAGCGGATCATCTGACTTTCCGAAGAATCCAAGCGAGATCTCTCGACAAGCTCGGTAGAAAAACGAGATCCCTCCATGTTGGGTCACTACATTAGCCAAATCATAGATTTGGATTGCGTGACATCTGACCTACAACGCTATCAAAGATAGCTGTTAGGTCATTATCTCCATGACGTTGGGGTTGCACTTTGGGGTATGAGATCCTTCGGCAAGCCTCAGATACCCTCTCGATGAAATCACTCAAAATCATAGATTTTGGTTATTTCTATCGCCGGGCACTTATGACACATAATTTGTTAAGCATAACAAATGCCGGCAGAAATCTGCCGGCATCATCTTATTCACCTAATTCTTGGTTTTCTTTCTTATTCAGAATCTCCATAAACTGCTCACCTGTAATTGTCTCCATCTCAAGAAGATAATTTGAAAGCTCTCTCAGCTTGTCCATATTCTCCTCAAGGATATTCCTGGCCTTGTCGTGGGCATCCTTGATGATCCTCAGGACCTCAGCATCAATCCTGGATGAGGTTTCTGCCGAGCATGCCAGGGATGAATCTCCTCCCAGGTACATGTTTGTCTGGGTTTCAAGGGCCATCATATCAAACTCACTGCTCATTCCATATCTTGTAACCATAGCTCGGGCAATCTTTGTTGCCTGCTCGATGTCATTGGAGGCTCCCGTTGTGATGGACCCGAATACAATCTCCTCAGCTGCACGTCCACCAGTGATTGTGACAATCTTGTTGAACAGCTCCTCCTTGCTCATCAGCACACTTTCCTGCTCAGATATCTGCATGGTGTAGCCAAGGGCTCCCGAGGTTCTTGGGATAATTGTTATCTTGTGAACCGGGTCTGAATCCGTCTGCTTGGCAGCAACCAGGGCATGGCCGATTTCGTGGTAGGCTATGATCCTCTTCTCCTTGGTGGAGATTACGGAATTCTTCCTCTGGTATCCGGCAATTACAATCTCAACTGATTCCTCAAGATCAGGCTGACTAACCTTATCCCTTCCCTGCCTTACAGCACGGAGGGCAGCCTCGTTGATCATATTTGCAAGGTCCGCTCCTGAAGCACCGGCGGTTGCCCTTGCGATTGCATTGTAGTCCAGGTCAGGGTCAACCTTGACCTCCTTGGCGTGAACCTTCAGAATGGCCTCTCTGCCGTTTAGGTCGGGCAGTTCAACCGGAACCCTCCTGTCGAACCTTCCCGGCCTTAGAAGGGCCTTGTCAAGGGTCTCAGGTCTGTTGGTAGCAGCAAGGATGACCACACCCTCCTTGCCGTCAAATCCATCCATCTCCGTCAGGAGCTGATTAAGGGTCTGCTCCCTTTCATCGTTTCCTCCGATTCCTCCACCGTCACGCTTCTTGCCGATGGTGTCAATCTCATCTATAAAGACTATGCAGGGTGCCTTCTCCTGGGCCTGCTTGAAAAGGTCCCTTACCTTTGCCGCTCCCATTCCAACAAACATCTGAACGAATTCCGAGCCTGAAATTGAGAAGAAGGGTACCTTTGCCTCCCCGGCAACTGCTCTTGCAAGAAGGGTCTTACCTGTTCCCGGAGGTCCCACTAGAAGTGCGCCCTTGGGTAGGTTTGCACCTATCTCCTTGTACTTGCCTGGGTTGTGAAGGTAGTCCACTATCTCCTCAAGGGCTTCCTTGGCCTCGTCCTGTCCTGCCACATCCTCAAAGGTCTTTCCTGTCTTTGATTCAACATATATCTTAGCATTGGACTTTCCAAAGGACAGTACATCGTTTCCTCCACCCATCCTCTTCTGCATGGACCTGGCGAAGAGCTGGCCTATGGCAACAAAGATCACTATTGTAAATATCCATGAAAATATTGTACTCATTAGGGATGGTGTGTTGTCGGAGATCTCCCTTGAGAACTTCACATCCGAATCGGTCAATTTCTGTACCAGTTCCGGGTCATCCATCGTCCCAGTTACAAATACCGTATCCGTTCCCTTTTCCTGGATGAATATGTCGTTGTCCTTAATCTCCACAACATCTATCTCCCCGTCCTCCAGCATCTGAAGGAAGGTTCCGTAGTCTATCTGCTCAATGTCTGACTGCATCATCCTTGGAAACACAACCATGTTCAGTACAATTATCACTATTAGGGCGATAAGGTAGTAGTACATGATTGGCTTCTTTGGTTTCTTGAAATTATTCATTTTATCACTCTTCCTATTCCAATGGACCTGTCAAAGGTCCAAAATTATCTCCCGAGGGAGTGGTGACCATTTTAGGCATGGTCCGCCTTTAGTCCAGTTGCATTTCTTATGGCCTTAACCAATGGGGGTATTATTACCAGCTGTATTAGTATGCCTGGTATACCCGTAACAATGGCTCCCTTTAAAAAGGCCCAGGGTGACATCTGCACGCCGAAGAAGGTTGCCAGGACAAATACGACAACCGCTGCCATAACCCTTCCGTCTATCATCCCAGCTATTAGTGGAAAGTATGTCCTACCAGGCATCTGCTTGGCAATATATCCTGAAGTCAGCCCGTACACTCCAAGCTCAAATACCATTATGGGGAGCATTGGAAACATTGGGGGCATCCCTGTCATCAGGCTGCTAAGTATTGGTGTCAATACTCCTGTGAAAAGTCCCGCCAGGGGTCCCAGGGTGAGTCCTGCCATAAGTACAGGTATATGCATTGGAAGGAAGACCGGGCCTCCCATGTTGAAGCTGTGAAATGCTATGGGAAGGACTATTCCCAAGGCTATAAACATTCCTGTCATTACTATTTTTCTAGTGTTCATATTATCCTCCTATGAAAAACTAGAGGAGACCAGACGTGCCGATCTCCTCCTAATTCTACTTGATTGTATCAACAAGACCGTCCAGCATGCTGGTATCGTATTGCTCGATGGCCCCGTTGTCAACAAGGGAAGCAATGTTAGGATCAATTGGAACCCTTGCAAAATGCTCTATTCCCTGGTCAGCAGCAACCTGCTCAACCTTGCTTTCTCCAAATACGTTGATCTTCTTACCGCAATCTGGGCAGTTTAAGTATGACATGTTTTCAACTATTCCAAGAATAGGAACGTTCATCATCTTGGCCATGTTTGAAGCCTTGGCAACAATCATTGATACAAGCTCCTGTGGTGAGGTCACCACTATTATCCCATCCACCGGCAGTGACTGGAATACGGTCAAGGGAACATCCCCTGTTCCAGGCGGCATGTCAACGAACATATAGTCAACATCTCCCCACTGAACGTCTGACCAGAACTGCTTTACAACCCCTGCAACTATTGGACCTCTCCATATTACAGGATCGGTTTCCTTCTCAAGTATCAGATTGACAGACATTATGCTAATTCCAGTGTCGCTCCTCTTTGGCATCAATGATTTTCCGTCTGACACTGCCTTGCCGTGAATGCCAAATGCCTTTGGAATAGACGGTCCTGTTATGTCAGCATCCATGATTGCCGTGCTGTAGCCCTTCCTGTTCATGTTGACCGCCAGCATTGAAGTGACAAGGGATTTTCCCACCCCTCCCTTACCGCTTACGATACCTATTACCTTTTTCACTGAGCTTTTCTCGTTCAAGGCTACAAAAAACTCGTTCTTAGGCTCTTTTCTGTCGTTGCAGTCAACACTGCAGGTGCTGCAGCTGTCATTGCATGTTTCACTCATTAAAAATACGCCTTCTTTCTTTATATATATTTATTGATTTTTACTCCATACCTCTTGCCATTCTGCCTCTTCCCTGTCTTTGGCGACGTCTTTTCCCACAATGGAAATACTCGTGATCGCAATCGCCGTCGCAAAGCTTGTAGGATCCACCCTCTATCTTAAGGGTAAGTCCGTCAACAACAGCATCAGCAAGCTTCTTTCTCGCTGAGATATATATCCTTTGAACAGTAGTCCGTGCTACATTCATTCTCTCTGCACATTCCTCCTGCATTAATCCTTCCTTATCGATAAGTCTGATCGTCTCGTACTCCTCAACAGTCATCACAATCTGACTACCTTCGAAGGGTCTTCTGTTAAGGGGACCGAACAGGTCCGTATCAGGGAGACAACATACTCTTCTTGTTTTTGTTGGCCTTGCCAATCAAATCACCTCCATACCCTAGTATTATACCACGAATTATCGGGTGTTGCCAGAGAATTTGAAATTTGATTCAGTTGGCTCTATCGTGCTATTTGATTAGGGTGATGGAGCTTCTGTCATAATGGAGAATTCCATCCTTTTTCATCTTCTGAAGCTCCCTGCTTAGGGAGGTCCTCTGGACTCCAAACCTTTCAGCAAGGTCTTTCTTGGATGTTGGCAGGATTATCCTGTCATTCCCCTGTCTTTTCATCTCAAGGTGGATAAAATCCAGGATTTTTTCCCTTAGGGGCTTCATGGAAATCTGGGTGATCCAGTTTGCAAGGGAAAGGGCCTTGTCTGAGACTATCTGCAGCAGGGCCTCTGTAAATCTTGGGTTGTCCCTTGAAAGTTCAAGAAGTATATCCCTTGATAGCTGCAGGATCTCCGTCTCCTCCACTGCCGTCACAGAGAATGGATAGGTGCTGTCGGTTGAAAAAAGAAGGTTGACCCCGACAATATCATCCTTTCTGAACCTGGCCAGGGTTATGATGTTGCCCTCCTGGTCTATGGAATGGATATCGACTGCCCCCTTAAGTACCACATCCATTGAACTGCAGCTTTCACCCTGCAGGTATATGACCTGGTTCTCATGGAACCTCCTGATTTTTAGGTTATCCCTCTGGAAGGCTTCCTTTAGCTTTTCCTCTTCCACATGAACAAATGGCTCAATTGAATTCATCATTCTATAAATATACTCCATTTTGTCCTCCTGTTGTGTTACTTAAGTAACTTTCATTTGTACAATTCATAAGTATACTAGAACCATTACATAATTGAAAGGGGTTTGACATGAAAACACGCTTAAGAAAATCTGTACAATTCTTTTTCCTGGGTTTATTTATCCTTCTTGTCCTCTTGAACAAGCCGCAGCTTTGGATGGGACTCCTGGTCCTTGGGGTCCTGGCTTCATTTTTCATGGGCCGCCTATACTGCGGCTGGATCTGCTCAATCAACACCGTAATGGAGGCTGTCACATCCTTTAAGAGGAAAAGGGGCATCAAAAACAGGGAGATTCCAGAAATCCTCAAAAAGCCCTTTGTCCGTTGGGGAATGCTTCTGCTTTTCTTCCTGACCTTCATCTTTGTAGTGAGAACAGACAATCAGATGCCCATACTTCCTGTATTGTTTCTGATTGGAATAGTTCTGACCTTCTTCTTTCACGAGGAGCTCTGGCACAGGTTTCTCTGTCCCTACGGGAGCATACTTAACAGAAGCTCCAAAAATCCAAAGTATGGAATGAAGGTGGATCCTAACCTTTGCATAAACTGCAGTCGATGTGTTAAGGTCTGTCCTGCCCTTGCAATTGAAAGGAATGATGATTCACATTTCATAAAGAGGGAGGATTGCCTTGTGTGCATGAAGTGCACACAGGTCTGCAATCCAAATGCAATCACATATGAGTAGCCAGTTAAAAAGCTCCCGTTTGGGAGCTTTCATTTTCCTACAGACCTAATAGCTGATCAATTCCTGCCTTGTCAAAGCCTACGATGATCTGTCCATTGATATCAAGAACAGGCACACCTCTTTGTCCTGACTTCTGAACCATTTCCACTGCCTTGTCGTAATCCTTGGATACGTCATGATCAGTGTAAGTAACATTTTTTGAACTTAGGTAATCCTTTACCTTAGTACACCATGGTCAAGATGGGGTTGAATAGATTATTACACTCATTGAAATTCCTCCTTATTATTTTCGATTACTATACATATACCATGTATGACTTGTTTTAAACATTTGTTGAATAAGTATCAAGAAAACTTAAGAATCCTTGAATGCAAATGTTAAGGCAGGAACCTTATAAAAGGATTCCTGCCACAGGGTTTCTGTTATTCGATTTCTATCTTGTTCTTTTGGCTAACAGATTTTTCAACCTTTGGTACTGTTATTTCAAGAACTCCGTTATCAAGCTTGGCCTTTATGTTCTCTGTATCGGCATCAGCCAGATAAACGCTTCTGTTCATTGAGCAATACCTTCTTTCCTTGTGGATGTAGTTCTTCTTCTCCTCATCCACCTTCTCTTCCCTCTGGATACCGATCATCAGCTGACCGTCGTGCATTTCAAGAGTGATCTCCTCCTTCTTCACTCCTGGCAGCTCGGCCTCGATCAGATATTCCTTTTCCTTGTCCTGAACATCAAGCTTAAAGGTGTCCCTTGCCAAACTTCTTCGTGGCATCATAAAGTCGTCACTAAAGAAGTCATCAAGCATGCCGTAGAAATCACCAAAGCCTGTCCTGGTCAGTCCTCTGTCCTTTCTGTTAAAAGGTACCAATCCTGCCATGATCAACAACTCCTTTTCTATGATATTTTATTTTAGCACTCTAGTCTTTAGAGTGCTAATCCTTTTGCAACTTTATTATAGGACATATGTTTTCTATTGTCAATACCATTTTTAGATTTTTTCCAGGTCAACCACATACCAGGCAGCCCGCTTGTCCACATCCCTCTTACTGACGTTTCCAAACTCCCCTCTCAACTCATCCTCCACCACCTTGATGAAATTGAAGTAGTCTCCTCCCTCAAGCCACTCAACAAAATCATTGGCAAGTCTTCTTTCCTGATTATAATCGTAGATAATCATCCTCTTCTTTGTGACCCTTGCCATCTCACGGTACATCCTAAGCCTGTCTTCCTTCTTCATTCCGTGGGCAACATAGGATGAGATTGAAATCTGGAAGGCATCATCCTCAAAGGGGAGTCCCTCAAGGACATCTGCCATTACACAGTCCGCGTCAATGTCGGCATTCCTCTTTTTTGCTATCCTTAGCATCCTTTCAACAGGCTCAACCCCTGTGACCCTCAGACCATTTTCATAAAGAACCCTGCAGAGGGCACCTGTTCCAAATCCGATATCAAGGGCTGACTTGTAATTGCTCACATCCAGGAAGTCCCGATTGTCCTCAATTATCTTCCTGTAATGGTTTACCTGCTTGTTATAGAAGAGTCCGTATATGGGTGCTATTGTGTGAAATACTCCATTGCTCATATTTTTCACTCCTTAAATGTGGAAGTAGTAGGACTTCATAAGGTATGGATCCCGGTACTTTTCGTTGAGTCTCCACAGGCTGTTTTTTATTGCCCTGAGGGACAGCCTTCCTTCCTTGAACCTTTCCAGCTCTCTTCTGAACCTGACCTTGTCTTTTTCCGATGCCACATCCTTGAAATAGCCCCACACATGGTCTATACCGTTTATGACGGTCCCATGGGATGGGGAGGTATTATAAATCGCCCCGTCAACCAGGCTGTAGAATTCCTCCACGGGATATGACCCCTTGTCCTTTAACAGTTCTCTTATCCTTTGGTAGTTTTCCGGTGAGCCTTCAAGGACATTATACTTGTACCTGCTCCATTCCCGCTCCAGGTTTTCTATCCTTCCAGTATCTATAACAGCATTTATGGCCTTCCTGGCTGACAGGTTCTTGTCCTTTACCTCCAGCATAATGTCAAGGTCATTATGGATGTTTCTTTCTATATACTGAACCAGCTGCTTGACATCAATGGTCTCTGAATGGGCTCCAGGGTTCTTGTCTGGATCCTGCTGGGAGTAGTGGATCTTCTGGATCCCATCCTCCACTTTCCAGGTCTTTGCCGCCTCCCCTATCCACATTGAATCCTTGCCATCACCCACCTTAACCTGGTGGTGGAGGTTGTCAAAGACGACAGGTATACCAAGGTCTGTCCCAATCTCCAGTACCTCCTGGATGCTGTACAGCCTTTCATCGTTTTCTATTATAAGTCGGTCCTTGACCCTTTCAGGCAACTTTTTGTAGCTTTCCTTAAACCTGACTATTGCCTCCTTCTTGTCCCCATATACTCCTCCAATATGGATGATTATCTTGGCCCTTCTGTCAAGACCCAGGCTATCAAGGACCAGACTGTGGTATTCCAGATCATCCACAGCCCGGCTGACCACATCAGGGTCAGGGGAATTAAGGACAGTGTACTGGCCTGGGTGCATTGAAATCCTTATGTCATTGTCCTTTATGAGGCCTCCAAGCTCTTCAAGTTCAGGCCTGAAATGCTCCCACCACCTGGTGGTATTTACCGGACTGGACCCGAAGGGAATAAGGTCAGAGGACAGTCTGAACATATTCAGACCATCCTCGGCATTGTAGCGTAAAATGTTTTCCAAGGTATCAAGATTATGACCGGTTATTTCCGTCAGCCTTTCCGGTGTGGCATTTTTACTGGTGACTCCCTTGAAATCCGTGTAGGGAATCCCCCTTGTCAAACATGCATATCCAATTCTCATATCTTCATCCTTTAAAACCCCTACAGGCTTACCTTGTCGTATTCCCTCAGGTTATTTGTCCTTATGATATCCATTAGCTTTACTGGGTAGCTTGGGTCAGTTGCATAGCCTGCCCTCCTGATTGCCCAGGCTCCCATTGTGCTGTTGTACATTACATCCCTGAATATTCCATAGCGGTCCTTCTGCAGCAAGACCTTGTGGTCGTTCCAGCTCTCCACAGGATCCATATATGCCCTAAACTCTGCATCTATCCTGTAGGTCACTCCGTTGTAGACCTCCCAGGTGTTGGAGATTACAGATCCGTTGCTGGCACTACCCTTTATTCCAAAGAGGTTGTTTGATTCCTTGCCTGTATACTTGTCACTTGGAACATACTGGCCCCAGCCTGTCTCAAGGATTGCCTGGGATGTCTGGATAGCTGCCGACATTCCAGTCCTTTTGTAGGTCTCCACTGCCATCTGGGATGCGAAGGACTTGAACTGGTCCTTTGGTACTATGCTGTAGGGACCGAAAATCTCCTGTGCATAGACCTCAAAATCAACCGTATCACTTGTAACTATCCTACCATTGTAGCTTCCCCTGGCAATGATCCTCCAGTCTCCTGTATCCTGTGGCTGTGGTGTGTAGACCGCCTTATCCGTTTCAGGATCCGCATTCAATGTTCTGGTCTCTCCGGTTCCCCTGTTTGTAAGGACAAACTGGACATCCGTGAAGTCAACATTGCTTCTGTAGGTCAGGCCTGTTTCTCCCGTAACCACCTGCTTTGGTCCGATTCCCTGAAGCTGGAGCTGAGCCTTTCCTTCCAGGTTCACTCTCACGGGCTCACTGGTTACTGTATTACCCTGTGAATCAATTACCCTTACCATCAGTTCCTTCCATCCGGATAATTCCGGACCAGGAAACCAGGTGTAGGATCCGTAGGGAATTGTCTTGAGGATTGTCTCCATTCCAGTTGACGGGTCTCTCATAAGGAAGGTGGTCTCCCTAACATCAAAGTTCCTGTTTGCCAAGAGTGTTACTGGATTCCTTATGGTTGACCCCTCAGATACACCTGCCAGTGTCATCTTCTTTGGAACCTGGACATTGACTGTGTAGGTTCTTCCTGGATACTCATTCCTGTCATGGTCCAGGGCTATTATCTGAACAGTGCTTAGACCATTGTCAGTGGACAAGGGATTCCAGGTAAAGGGGCCGTAGGGATCCCTGTTTTCCTCAACCTTTACCTTCCCAGATGAAAGGTTTGTGAATACATATTTTACAGAATAAGGTGCAAAGTTAAGCTTTGGAGTGATTTCCCTTGACGAGCTTACAACCATGTTGTCCACAAGACCGGTCATGTCAGCCTCCGGGATAACCCTTACTGAGACCGGTATGCTGTCTCCTGCCAGGAAGTTGCCCTTTTGGTCATAGACTCCTGCGACCAGCATTCTGTCGCCTGTGTTCTCAACCTCTGGAATGTATTCAACAGCCCTGGTGGCTGCATCTGACATTCCGACTATATAGCCTGTGTGGTCCTTCTTGTCCAATAACATCACCCTCAGCTGATTTCCAGCTTTCAGGAGATTCGGATCTCCCGATACGGTTATTCTTGAGGTACCTGTTATATAACTTCCTCCACTGTGTGATGTTATGTTCACATTGTAGAAGGGTTCCACAGCTGCGCTCTTACCTGAATCCACAAATACGGTTCTTGTGGCATTGTCCCAGCTTACGCCTATCCCCAGGCCATTGCTTATCAATCTTAAGGGCACAAAGGTCCTGCTCTCAATTATCCTTGGAGCTACGTCGCTTACAACTGCATCCTCGCCATTGCCAAGCTCCACAAGCCTGGATCCTATTATCATTCTGAGGGACCTGTCTCCCTTCCATGCCTTTACAGTTCTGGTGGAATTGTCCCAGCTTACCTCACCGCCGATCTCCTCAGTTACAAACCTTATTGGAACCAGGGTCCTGCCATTCTCAATTATTGGTTCAGTCAGGTGGGTGATGTCCTTTCCATCAACCACAAGCCTTATGGGTTCCATTCCTGTTGCCTCCGTATCGCAGCCATTGAACACCGTTAGGATCATTGCCAGGATCCCCATTGTAAAAAGCTTCATTAATCTATTCATGTTTGTGCACCCCTTTTTTGCATATTATTGTGTCAGCTCCACTCCAAAAGTCTTCTTTCTCCTTCAAGAGCCTGAATCTCCGTAATATCCTGACTTACCTCAAGGACGCCCCTGTATTCTCCCTTGTCGCTTCTCATGGCGAAGTACTGGATCAGTATCATCCTGTCCCTTATCCTTATCCAGAAACTTGCATTGTCCCTTTCCCCTCTTCTGAAGGCATCAACAATCTCCTCCACAACGTGGACGCTGTCAGGTGGATGGCACTTGTTCACATCCCTTCCTATTATTGCAGGGGACCTTGGAAAAATCCTGTTCTTGGGTCTTGTAAAGAACCTTACCTTGTTGTCTTGGTCCACAAAGGTCATGTCCACAGGGAGGGAATCAAATATCAGCTTTATCTGGTCAAAGGACAATTCTCCCGTTTCCGTCCTGAACCTGCCATCTGCTACTGCAGGTCCTTCTTCCTCCATATGGTCATCATCCCATTCCTTCTCGATAAATGGGAAGCTGTACTCATAGCTTTGCCTGTGCATCTGGTGCCATTCCTCCTCGCTCAGGACCTCACAGGCTGAAGGAAAGAGTATTATTTCCTCCTTCTTAACTATACCCAATATTCCAAAGAAGAGCTCCGCTATGGCAACATTGACTTCATGGTCGTCACTTTCAGAATCCTTGAGCTCCCTCAAGGCATTTTCAACCTGGTTCTTGACAATGTCGTGGAGGGCCCACATTATTGTCAGGCCTTCAAATCTTGGAAGCTTCTTCTCAAGATATGGAAAGAGTATGTTCTCTTTCTTGGTGTAGTGTGGATAGAATTCCTTAAGCTCCTCAATAAGGGGAATAAGCTTTTCCCTTCTTATCTGTGAGGTCGGTTCCCTTACGATGGTCTTTATATGGTCTGTCTTCTTTCTCAAGGCTTCATTCTCAAGTTCCAAATCCGTTAGGAAGTTATCATTTTCAGGTCTCCTCCAGGTGTGGCTTGTGAGGCTTTCGTGAAAGACGTTAATTATCTTGTCGAGAAAAGTGAGTATTTCCCCTTCAGTCATTCCCTCCTCCAAGAGTCCATGGAAAATCTGAAAAGCATCCTGGGGATGGACGCTTGTAATGTCGTCCTTGTACTCCAGATACAGCTTTCTTCCATCCTCCTTGCTGTTTAATCTCTTGATGTATTCCTTCAATCTATCTATCTTTCCGTAATTCTGATTCATCCCACCGCTCCCTTCAAAGTGATGCTTTAATTATACATTAGAAGCCCTTATGAGGCAAAAAAATAACAGGAGTCTTTACACTCCTGTAGTTGATAAACTTTCCCTGTATTGTTCTCTTGTTATTGAGTAGCAATGCTCATCATGGACAAATCCATCATAGGTTACACTTGCACACTTCAGAACCCCTTCATGGGTCATGCCACATTTAATTATCACGTTTTTTGACCGGTGGTTGTGGGAATAGTGATATGCAGACAAAAGCTCAAGATTCAACTGGTCAAAGGCGTACTCCATAATCTTCCTTGCTGCCTCGGTGGCAAGGCCATTACCCCAGTACTTGGAATTTATTACATAGCCCATCATTCTTGCTGACTTGTTATCCCTTTTTCTATCCTTATGTATCCCGATGGACCCGATGACCTTGGAGGTCTCCTTAAGCTCAATTGCCCATATTTCATTGCTCTTGGCAAACTTCTTAAGGAGCAACAGAGACTCATCCCTGCTTCTGTGGTAGTCCCAGCCTGCATTGGGTCCAACTTCAGGGTCCCTGGCATATTCATGGAAGTCATTCAGGTCGGTCAGCTTAAACCTTCTTAAAATCAATCTATCAGTTTGAAGAATGGGCATAATTTCACCTCTGCTTGCAATTTTGTTCTCATATCAATATTGTAACACATAATATTATGGGATGGTACATTATTGATTGTTTGAATTTGGACATCTTACAGGATTATAAGGCTAATTGCCATAACCATCATTCCCGATATGAGTCCCCATATGGCTATGTGGTGCTCACCATACTTCTGCGCCGTAGGCAGGAGCTCATCCAATGAAATATAGACCATGATCCCAGCAACAGCTGCAAATATGAGTCCAAACATCCTCTCATCAAATAGGTGCATAAGCAAAAAGTAACCTACCAATGCTCCCAATGGCTCCGAAAGGCCTGAAAGAAAGGAATACTTGAAGGCCTTCTTTTTGCTTCCGGTTGCAAAGAAAATTGGTACGGAAACTGCAATACCCTCTGGAATGTTATGTATGGCAATTGCTATAGCAATTGATATACCAAGTGATGGATCCTGCAGGGCACTTATAAAGGTTGCAAGACCTTCAGGAAAGTTGTGTATGGCTATTGCAAGGGCAGAAAAGAGCCCCATCCTCATCAGCTCACCGTTTTCTTCAGTTCCTTCCTCCATTTCCCCAACATCCCTCATCTCATGGGGGTTCTCTCCTGAGGGAACAAACTTGTCTATCAGACCAATCAGGGCTATTCCTGAAAAGAAAGCCACTGTGGTGACCAGAAGTCCTCCCTTGTCTCCATAAATCAACTCCAAGGATTCCCTTGCCTTTACGAAAATCTCAACAAAGGAAACATATATCATTACACCTGCTGAAAAGCCTAGAGCAGCAGAAAGAAACTTCTTGTTTGTCTGTTTTGTATAGAATGCCAATGCACTTCCGATACCAGTTGACAAGCCTGCGAAAAGTGTCAGTGCAAAGGCAAAGATTATTGTGCCAGTACTAGCTTCCATTAATTGTCCTCCCTGTTTGTGTCATATCATATATATTAGTCATATTAGCATAAAAAGCCAAATAATCAAATCCAATTTTGAATTTAAAGTTCATTGTAACAGTTTTTTAGTCCATTTCCCTGACCACCTGGACAAAGACCTTGGCAAGTTCCGGATCAAACTGGGTTCCGGCATTCTGCTCAATTTCCCTTAAGGCTTCAGCCTGGGACAGTCTCTTCTTGTAGGGTCGCTCTGTTATCATTGCATCATATGAGTCAATGATGTTTACTATTCTGGATAGGACCGGAATTTCATAGTATTTCAAGCCATCAGGATAGCCCGTACCATCCCATCTTTCATGATGGGAGAGTATGTAGTCCGAAATGGCAGCAAGTTCCAGTGATGCCATCGCAATCCTGTAGCCCATCTCAGGGTGTTTTCTTATAATATCCCATTCCTCCTCCGTCAAGGGTTCCTCCTTGTTCAAGAGCTCGGTGTCAATTGCTATCTTACCAATGTCATGTATGGATACAAGGGTTTGGAGCTTCTCAATCATATCTTGGTTTAAGCCTATCCTGTCACCCATATTTCTGGCAACCTTCTCCATATTGGTGAGGTTCTCCTCATTTTCCTCTCCACGCCTAAGCAGGGAACTCCTAATCGATTTGATAATGGAGCTATGGGTGCTCTTATGGTCGAAGAGCTTGTTTCTGTACATGTGGTCCTCAGCCAGCTTGATGGTTTCAGAAAGGTCTTCCTCCATATCCTCCCTTGTTGCATAGCCCAATGAAATGCTTATCTTTACTGGAGAATCCTTGTTCAACTCATTAATGACCTCTCCCTCCTGGCCAATCCTCTTGACTATCCTACTTGCTATGTCCATTGGGGTATTGGGAAGCATTATTATAAACTCGTCACCACCGGTTCTTGCAAGTACGTCAGTGCTTCTTATTGATTCCTTCAATAGGTCAGCTGTCCTTATTATCAGCTGGTCTCCATACTCATGTCCAAAGGCATCATTTATCAGCTTGAGCCCATTTATATCCCCTACTATCACGGATAGGGGAAGTGAACCCTCACAGTCCATCTGGTCTATAGTATTGTTGTAGTACCTCCTGTTGTATACCCCGGTCATGGCATCGTAATAGGTCAGATAGTTTATCCTTTCCTCCCTTTCCTTCTGTTGGCTTATATCAACTATGATCCCCTCAAGAATAACCAGATTCCCCTGTTTGTCGAAAACCGGTTGGCCCTGTTCATAAACCCATTTATTCTGACCTGCTGCTGTTACAATTTCGTATTCCACCTTGACCATGGACCTGTTTTCCACAGCCCTGTGCCACATTTCAAATAGATCTTTCCTATATTTTTCATCTATTATTTCATTGTAAGAGATATCCCTGTTTCCAAGAAGACTGTCAACTCCGTATCCCGTCAAATCTTCACAGCCTTCTGATACATACTCCATGGTCCAGTTTTCATCCATCCTGCACCTATAAACCATTCCTGGAAGGTTTTCCAAGAGATTGAGTCTTGTTTTTTCAGATAATCTGTAGTTGTCCAAATAACCTGCCCTTTCAGTCAGGGTTACTGCAAAGAATCCATCTCCAAGGTCTATTCCCTTGATGTTGAAGTAAAATGAGTTTATAAAAACTATACCCTCAACCTGACCCTCACCTCTTGTGGCTTCAATCACATCTTCCACTTGCTGGACTATATCCTTATCCAAAACATCTACAATCTTCCTTTTTGATACGCTCTCTTCCATGTCCAGATAGTCCGCTAGAAGTGGGTTGAAATCGTGCACAACCATTTCCTCAAAGGAGCCTTCTCCTTCAAGTATCAAAAATCCCATTGGAGCGTTTACAAGTAGCTTGTGGTATATGCTGTTCATAAGGCACCTCTTTCCCTTTCTACCCTTTTTGTCTATATACCCCTTAAAGTGAATAAGTATTACAGAATTATGTCATAATTAATCTATGATTCCTAAGTATAAGTCTGCACTCCATTTCACAGGATTTTCACCTGAGTGTAACAATTTTGCAATGAATTGGATAATTTTTTATGGTATACTAACATAGATACTTAAAGGGAGGAGACTTAAAATGAATCTATCAAAAGGAAAAAACGGCAGGAAAATAATATTGCTGATGCTTGTACTGGCCCTTGGGGTGTTTGCAGGGGCATGTGAGAAGGCAGAGGAACCTGGCGAGGTAGAGGTTGTAGCAAAAATCAATGATGTTGAGATAAGCAAAGACGAGTTCTACGACTATCTGATTCAACAGAACGGACCTGAGGTTCTTGAGGCCCTGATTCTTGAGAAGATGGTTATGATGGAGGTTGAGGCAAATGATGTTGAAATCTCAGAGGAAGCCATCCAGGCAGAGCTCACTGAGATGAAGAACTCCTATGGTGGAGACGAAGCCTTTGAAGAGGCTCTTGTATACTACGGCTTCACTGAAGAGTCCGTAATGAACAACATCAGACTAAACCTGGGCATCGAGGCTCTGATGGAACCATACATCGATATAACAGATGATGAGGTCCTTCAGTACTTCATAGCCAACAAGCAGGAGTTTGACACTACTGAGCAGGTGAAGGCAAGCCACATACTTGTTGAAACAGAAGAAGAGGCTAACGACATCAAGAAGCAGCTTGATGAAGGTGGAGATTTTGGAGAGCTGGCTGCTGAATATTCAACAGACCCATCAAACGCCCAGCAGGGTGGGGATCTTGGTTTCTTCGGAAAGGGCCAGATGGTGGCCCCATTTGAGGAAGCTGCCTTCAGCATGGAGCCAGGGGAAATAAGCGAACCTGTGCAGACTGATTTTGGATACCATATAATCAAGGTAGAGGAAAAGACTGACGCCAAGGAAGCCAAGCTTGAGGATGTTTCAGAGGAAATCAGGGAAAAGCTTAAGGAAGAGAAAATGAACGCTGCCTACTCGGAGTGGTATACTGATGTTCAGGAGAAGTATGAGGTTGAAAACTTCATAGTAAACAACTAAGGCTAAATAAGGCCATAAAAAAATCTGGATGCCAGGCATCCAGATTTTTTTATTTACTTGTTTTTGTTTCTTTCAAGAAAGCCCGCAAGGTCAAGCTCCATGGTGAACCTGTCCTCTCCCTTGCCGTACTCATCCTTTGAGTAGAGGATTGACTTGAACCCTATCTTGTCCCTGTAAAGCCTTATTGCCGGTTCATTGTCCACATCAACTGTAAGGCTCATCTTGTCAAATCCCTGATCCAGAAGGTCCTCAGCTATGATCTTGAGGAATTCAAATCCAAGGCCCATGCTCTGATAGTCCTCTGAAATGGCATAGTCGAAAAGGTATGCCTTGTAGAAATCCTCCCAGTCCCTCATAAGTATGGCCAGACCAACAATCTTGTGATTTCCCTCTTCGGTTAGTATATAGACGTTTCCATGTCTAATCTGTGGAACAAGGCCCCACTGGTCCATTCCAAGATCTCCGAATATATCAAGTCCAAATTCAACCATGTTCCTCAAGAGCTTAAGGTTGAAGTCCTGCACCAGATATACCTTAAGACTTTCAACACCTTCAATATTCTTTACCACCTTATGGGGTAGTCCTTTTACCTCTTCTAATTGCATAATCCATCTCCTTTACTTTTTTATGTAAACATTATACCCAAAAAAGGTCCACTTCAACGATTTTTTTGGGATCTACCCAATTTCAACACTTTGTCTTATCACTATATTGCACAAAAGCCTTCAAAAGTATATAATTACAAAAGAAACCTATAAGGAGAGTGAAAATGGAATTCAGGGACAAGATAACTAGGATGATGCAGATATTAAAGATCACCAATTCCCAGCTGGCCCAAAGGCTGGACGTGGACATGTCACTGGTGAGCAGATGGAGAACCGGGAATCGACTGCCCTCCCAAAGAGGGGACCATATGGAGCAGATCGCTGATTTCCTTATGGAAACAGCCTTCAGCAAAGACCTTGTGGAGGAGTTCACAGAGCTTCTTGGGCTTTCAGCTGATGCCCACAGAAGTGACCATGGCTACCTGAGGTCTCATTTGCTGAATTGGCTGCAGGATGACAAGTACCAGGACAATTCCCCCTACATAAGGGACTTCATAGACAAGGTTGAATTTTTTATTGAAAGCACTAAATTTGGCTCAAGAGACCATAGACTGCACAAGGCCCCTGAATATTCCATGAAGGACATCTATGTGGGAACTGATGGCAAGCGTGAGGCCATGAAGAGATTTCTCCACCAGGTTTCCCTCTCTGAGGATATCGTGGATATCTATTTTTACAGCGATGAAGCCCGGGAATGGATAACGGATGATATAGAATTCTATTTTATCTTCAACGAGATGCTTTCTGAGATACTTTCCAAGGGACATAGGCTAAATATAATCCAGCCCTACTACAAGAGCTTCAGGAGTATGATGGAGTCCATTGAAAGATGGCTCCCAGTATATATCTCAGGTCAGATTCAGACATACTACTACCCTGAGGAGATGAAAAGCATCTTCGGGAACACGGTTGCAGTTGCTGGAGATATTGCTGCAGTGAAATCAGCCTCAATCATGACCAACTCCAATAACAGCGTAAACTTCTATGTGACCGATGGGAATATCATCAATGCAATAAGGGAAAACCTATTGAGTTTCATTCAGGAATGCGAGTCCATGATGAATATCTTTGGATTCCATAACCTTAAGGAACTAATCGATTACCTGCTGAGACAAGGAGATAATCCAGGTGACCTCATTGCCCTCCACCAGACCCTGAGCACAATGACCATACCCATGGATTTTATGCATATGCTTTCAGACTCCAAGGACCTGCACAAGGCACACATTAAGAGAACAGAGCTTCTAAAGGCCAACCTGAAGAAATACAAGTACATCGAAATATTCTCCTTGCCTACGCTGGAGGACCTGGACAAGGGAAATGTACAGGTTGAACTGTCAAACCATCTGTCACCAGACCCCATATATTATGACAGGTCAACCTTCAAGCTACATCTGGAGAATGTAATAAAATGGTTGGAGATGTATCCAAACTACAGTGTGATAGTTCTGGACAAGCTCTTCCTCAAGGATGTTCGAATAACAGTCAAGAAGGACAGGACTGCAATATTGTACAAGCTGACCCCAGCCCCAATAGCCTTGGCCTTTGACAACAAGGAGATTATAGAAGCCTTCTACTCATATATAGTCTCCGTCATCAATGAATCGGATCAAAAGACATTGGATAGGAGCCTGTCAATTGAGAAGCTGAAGGAATATCTGACTAAGCTCTAAAAAACAAAGACCTGCAAGGCATTTAGTGGTTAAACAAGCCCATTTGCTACTTGCAGGTTTTCTGTATATATGCATCACT
>Ga0224486_100228_pt1 | contig 23302 bp, 24 predicted proteins | sample TexhydDE_CT_test_FD_172013 | JGI IMG/M metagenome (GOLD analysis project Ga0224486, IMG submission 172013) | Fracking water microbial communities from deep shales in Oklahoma, United States - hydraulically fractured wells DE_CT_test ... | reverse complement strand
TGCCAAATCTGCCGGTCTGATTGTAGGAACAAGCAAGCCGATTGTACTGACATCCAGAGCGGATAATGAGGAAGCTAAGCTTAACTCAATCGTACTTGCTACTTTGATGGCATAACGGGAGGGATATATGGAAAATTACAGACTACTTGTAATAAACCCTGGTTCAACGTCAACAAAGATTGGGGTTTATGAGAATGAAAAACTTTTGTTTGAAGAGACCTTGAGACATGATGTGGATGAGCTTTCAAGCTTTGACAAGATGATCGACCAGTTTGAGTTCAGAAAGGAAATAATACTGGAGGCTCTAAAGAAGCACAACATTGAAATTGAGAGCCTGCATGCAGTTGTAGGTAGAGGGGGACTCCTCAAGCCGATTGAGGGAGGAACCTATGAGGTTAACGATGAAATGCTCAAGGACCTTAGGGAAGGCCAAAGAGGGGAACATGCCTCAAACCTTGGAGCGATACTGGCTTATGAGATTGCCAGGACGGCAGATGGAAGGGCATTTATTGTGGACCCAGTGGTTGTGGATGAGCTGCAGGATGTTGCAAGAATATCAGGATTGAAGGAAATCGAAAGAAAGAGCATACTGCATGCCCTAAACCAAAAGGCTGTGGCAAGGAGATACGCCAAGGAGCAGGGCAAGAAATACACTGACCTGAATCTTATAGTTGCACATCTGGGTGGAGGTATTTCCGTAGGAGCCCATAGGAAGGGCCTTGTGGTTGATGTGGGGAATGCACTTGATGGTGAAGGGGCTTTCTCACCGGAAAGGTCTGGTGGACTTCCAGTGGGAGATCTTATCAAGCTTTGCTTTTCCGGCAAGTACACCCTGGATGAAATCAAGAAGATGATCAAGGGAAATGGTGGACTGGTGTCCTACCTGGGTACAAACGATGGTCGAGAGGTAGTCAAGAGGATCAATGAAGGCGATGATTACGCAAAGCTTATATATAAGGCCATGGCCTATCAGGTAGCAAAGGATATTGGTGCATCGGCAACTGTTCTAAAGGGTGATGTGGACCAGATACTGATTACAGGTGGAATAGCATACGATGACATGTTTACCGGCTGGATCAAGGAAATGGTTGGATATATAAGTGGTGTTACGGTCTATCCTGGGGAGGATGAGCTTGAGGCACTTGCCGAAGGCGGCTTGAGAGTACTTAGAAATGAGGAATCTCCCAAGGTTTACAGTTAGGAGAATGGAATGGAAAAAGACAAGAGGATCAGGATTATAATTGGACACTACGGTAGCGGTAAAACCGAATTCAGTGTAAACTATGCTGTAAAGCTGGCTCAACTGGGTAAAAAGGTTGCCCTTACCGACCTGGATGTAGTGAATCTCTATTTCAGAAGCAGAGAAAAGGCGGAAATCCTTGAAGAGATGGGAATAAGGGTCATTGGCGGAGCCATCAAGGGCTCCGGCATGGACCTTCCAGCAATATCAGGTGAGGTACTTACACCACTTCAGGATAAATCATACGAAGCGATCCTTGATGTGGGCGGTAATCCACAGGGTGCAAGGACACTTGGAAGATATCACAGCTATTTCGTGGATGGAGAGTATGACATGTTTTTCGTTCTTAACGCGAATAGGCCTGAAACCCAGACTGTAGAACAGGTTGAAGAGTATATAGTCAAGATACAGGATGTGGCAAGAGCAAAGGTCACAGGAATTATCAACAACACGCATCTTCTGAAGAGCACAACTGTGGAGGATGTTATGAGAGGCTATAATTTGGCCAAGGAGGTTTCAAAAAAGACCGGCTTGCCAATTAAGTATAATGTCTGTCTCGAGACTTTGGTGGATGAGCTGCCTGAGGAACTTGGAGACAACGTTTTCCCAATTAAGCTTTACATGAGGGAAGAGTGGATGCTATAAAAAAAGGAGGATCAGAGATATGGCAAAGGTAAAAGGCAGAACAACATTTGAGGAGGACCTGTGCAAGGGCTGTGGACTTTGTGTTACGGTTTGTCCTGTAAACATCATTTCACTTGATACTGCTAGAATCAATAAGAAGGGGTATCACCCAGCAGCTATAGAAGAAATGGACAAATGTATTGCGTGTACTAATTGTGCAACAATCTGTCCAGATGTGGTTATTACTGTAGAGAGATTATAAAGGAGGGGTTACATATGACAAAAGTTCTCATGAAAGGGAATGAAGCAGTAGGAGCGGCTGCCATCGCAGCGGGATGCCATTATTTCTTTGGTTATCCGATTACTCCTCAAAGTGAGGTCCCTGAATATATGTCAAGAGAGTTACCAAAGGTAGGAGGAGCCTATGTACAGGCTGAATCAGAAGTAGCGGCAATCAATATGGTATATGGAGCAGCAGGTTCAGGAGCTAGAGTAATGACATCGTCATCAAGTCCTGGAATTGCACTTAAGCAGGAAGGTATTTCCTACTGTGCAGGAGCTGAGCTTCCATGTGTAATAGTTGATATGATGAGGGGTGGTCCAGGTCTTGGAACAATCCAGCCTGCTCAGGGAGACTATTTCCTTGCAACCAGAGGGGGAGGAAATGGAGACTACAGACTTATAGTGCTTGCACCGGCAGATGTCCAGGAATTGGTTGACCTTGTAATGGAGGGCTTTGACCTTGCAGACCTATACAGAACTCCAGTAATGATTCTTGGTGACGGCATGATCGGCCAGATGATGGAGCCAGTTGAATTCAGATACCAGCCAAGAGCCGACCTTCCCGAGAAGGATTGGGCAACAAGGGGCAAGGGTAAAGGCAAGCAAAGAAATGTAATCAACTCCCTATACCTTCAGGCTGAGGAGCTTGAAAAGCACAACCATAAGCTTCAGGCAAAATATGCAAAAATCAGAGAGAATGAAAAGAAGGTTGAAGAATATAATGTTGAGGGTGCAGATTTAGTAATCACAGCCTACGGTACCACTTCACGTATTGCAAAGACTGCCATAGCAAAACTTGAGAAGGAAGGCTACAAGGTAGGAATGATAAGACCGATCAGCCTATATCCATTCCCTAATGAAGCGTATGAAAAGATTGGAGACGACTGCAAGGGAGTACTTACAGTCGAAATGAGTACAGGACAGATGATTGACGATGTTAAAATTTCACTGCAGGGGAGAATTCCCACATACTTCCATGGACGTTCAGGCGGAATGGTTCCTGAACCTGAGGAAATTGTTGAGAAGGTTAAGGAAATTCTTGGAGGTGACAAATAATGGCAATTGTATTTGAGAAAACTAAAGGATTAACTGACAAGCCTACCCATTATTGTCCAGGTTGTACACACGGAATAATCCACAGACTCGTTGCCGAGGTAATGGAGGAAATGGATCTATTGGATAATGCAATAGGAGTTGCTCCAGTAGGTTGTTCAGTATTGGCATACGACTATTTCAACGTAGATATGCATGAGGCAGCACATGGTAGGGCACCTGCAGTTGCAACCGGTATCAAGAGGGTGCATCCTGAGAATTTTGTTTTCACATATCAGGGAGACGGAGACCTTGCTTCAATCGGTACTGCAGAAATTGTTCATGCAGCTCACAGGGGAGAGAAATTTACAACAATATTTGTAAACAACGCAATATATGGAATGACTGGAGGACAGATGGCTCCAACTACCCTTGTTGGGCAGAAGACAACCACTTCCCCATATGGTAGGGATGAAGCCACAACAGGTAAGCCAATCAAGATGTCAGAGCTTTTGGCAACTATTGACGGAGCCAAATTTGTGGAGAGGGTTGCTGTTAACACACCTGCAAATATCAGAAAAGCCAAGAAGGCAATAAAGGAAGCCTTCAAGGTTCAACTGGAAGGCAAGGGATTCGGTATTGTGGAGGTTCTTTCAACCTGTCCGACAAACTGGGGTCTTACACCTGTGGAAGCAATGAAATGGTTGGAGAAGGATATGATTCCTTACTATCCATTGGGCAACTTCAAAAAGCCAGAGGAGGTAGAATAGAAATGGATGAAAGATTAATTATCGCCGGATTTGGTGGACAGGGTGTAATGGCAATGGGCCAGCTTTTGACATATTCTGGAATGATAGAGGGTAAGAACGTATCATGGTTGCCATCATATGGACCTGAGATGCGTGGGGGCACAGCCAACTGTAACGTGACCATATCCTCAGAGCCCGTTGGCTCACCAGTAGTGGTGGAAGCGACAACAGCGGTAGTGCTTAACCTACCATCACTTGACAAGTTTGAATCAAGTGTTGTACCAGGTGGAAACCTGATGATAAACTCATCTCTTATAGAGAAGAAAGCGGATAGAGATGATATAAATGTATACTATATACCAGCAAATGAAATTGCAAACGAGATAGGTAACGCTAGGATTGCAAACATGGTCATGCTTGGAGCATATATTGAGATTACTGGAGCTATCAAGATTGAATCAGTATATGAAGCCTTTGGCAAGGTATTTGGAGAAACCAAGGCTCACCTCCTTCCAATAAACAAGGATGCCCTTAAGAGAGGCGCAGAGGTAGTAAGAGAGCAGATCAAAGTAAACGCATAGTAATAGCTAAAGCCAGACCGAGAGGTCTGGCTCTTGCTATGTTTGATGAAATATTTCCTTGTAGTCCTCATCCTGAATCTTGTACACCTTCTCAACCTCATTGTCAGTCAAGGCTAACATATCACCATCATATAAGACTTTGGCACCAATTCCACAGTTGGAGCTTAGGGATCTCGGTACAGGCATTAATGTACATGAAACTCCCAGTTTTTTAAGATTCCTTTGAAATTTGATTGCGCCTGAATGGGTAAAGAATAGAATCATGTAGCTTTCCATTCTATTTTCTTCCCCTAATAAGGGTATCCTCATCTTGGTTCTGAAAATCCACAGCGAAGCCTTCGTGACTTAAATATCTTCCTACGTTGCCTTTTGCAGTTTCATTATCTACCAGAATCTCAATGGTATCCAGGTTATTTTTGAGAGCATTTTTTGTCATCAGTACCGGCTGTGGGCATGACATTCCCCTTGCATCAATTGTATTCATTTACTCTCCTCCTTTAGGCTTCTGCCCGTCTTGTAGCAAATTCCAAGTTGGCTGCTGATATTATCGCAACCAACACAAGGCTTATCATTACGGCTATTTGTCCATTTGCTGTAGGACCTGCTCCACTTGAAGCCAGGCCAAAATTATGTGCAATGGCAGCTCCTGCAACCATTCCCATGACACTTACAGCAGAATCCGTATTTCCTTCACCTGCAAGAATTAGTTGTCTCATAGGGCATCCTCCAAGAAGGACCGAACCCCACCCTGCCAACACCATACCCATGAAATTCCAAAGTCCATCATTATGAGCAATGGGTTGGTCTATGAACCCAAGGTTAAAGTAGCCCATAACAAGGTTTCCTGCAAAAGCAAAAACAAGAATTGCAATAAATCCGGAAATAAGGTGGGAATCCCTAAAAAGGATCATATCCCTGATTCCACCTACCATGCAAAGTCTGGTCCTTTGGGCAAGCCATCCAACCATAAGGCCTGCAGCTAGTGAAATCCATATTGGTGCATGCATGGACCCAGGTCCTTCACTGCTGAAGAAAAGGAAACTGGCACCAGAAATCAAAAGAACAAGCATACCTATGTTTATACCAGGGAATATATAACCTTCTATTGTAGGCATCTTGTAGCTCCTTTTCAAGCTGAAGCCCTTGTTGAGGAACAAGACTCCAAAGAAAATACCAACGGCATAGCCACCGATTCCAAGAAGTGCATTAAGGTCTCCACCAGCCAATCTTAATACCATTCTTAGTGGGCAGCCTAAGAACATTAAAGCTCCGATCATTACTACAGCACCAAGTACAAATCTAGTGAAGGGTGAGGACCCTCCATTAGTCTTGAATTCCTTGTTTTTAAGGGATACAAGAAATGCACCAAGCACAAGACCAATTACCTCTGGTCGTATGTACTGTACAACAGCAGCCCGATGCAAACCGATTCCACCTGCCATGTCCCTAAGAAAGCATGCGATGCAAAAACCCATATTTGCAGGGTTACCGAAATAGACAAGCAGTACTGAGAGTATTCCCACCACCGCCCCGGCAAAGATAATACTTTTTTTCTCTTTCATCTGAATCCTCCTATTCCTATGTAATATTGACATATATTCGTTATGATTATAACAATACCTGGCAAATAAGTTAAATAGGATTTATTAATGGAAAATAATTATATATTAGAAAATTTAATACCGATTGAAATAGATTTAAAAAAGGCGTAGCATCAAGTTAACAATTAATGGGGGATGGTATATATGAAGAGGGTTTATCTTGATAACGGAGCCACTAGTTTTCCAAAGGCTCCAGGAGTTGCAGAGGCTATGATGGATTACATAATGAACAATGGGGCAAATGTAGGCAGGGGAATATATGAAAGTTCCTTCCATGCAGAGAATATTGTTTTTGATACCAGGGAGAAGCTGGCAAGACTCTTTAATTTCGATGATCCTGCCAATGTGGTATTCACAAAAAATATTACAGAAAGCCTCAACATAGTCCTAAAGGGTCTATTGGAGGAAGATGACCATGTGATTGTTTCCTCCATGGAGCACAATGCAGTTATGAGACCATTGAACTCCCTTGGGAAGAGGGGGGTGTCCTTTTCAAGGGTAAGATGCGATCAGACTGGTGAATTGAACCCTGAGGACATCAAAAAACAGATAAGAGGCAACACAAAGGCAGTTGTCATGACCCATGCTTCCAATGTTTGCGGAACCATAATGGATCTGGAGGAAGTGGGGAAAATTTGCAGGGGAAGTGGCTTGTTGTTTATTGTTGATGCAGCACAGACAGCCGGATTTATGAATGTTGATTACAAGGAGCTAAATGCCGATGTAATTGCCTTTACAGGTCACAAGAGTCTGCTTGGGCCACAGGGAATGGGTGGATTTGTAATAAGCGAGGAATTGGCAAGAGATATTGACACCTTTATAGAAGGAGGGACCGGAAGCCTGTCTGACAAGGAAATTCAACCGGAGTACATGCCGGATAAGCTCGAGGCCGGAACCCAAAATATTCCTGGTATTTATGGACTCAATGCGGCTTTGGAATATCTTGAGAAGAGAGGAGTTGAAAACCTTAGAAGGATTGAAATGAATCTTGTCCAGGAATTTCTGGATGGATTGAGAAAGATCCAAGAGGTGGAAGTGATTGGCAAAAAATTCATAGCCAACCGTACGGGAGTTGTATCAATAGATGTGCCTGGAAGGGACAATGCGGACATATCCTTCAGACTAAATGACGAGTACGGGATAGCAACCAGGTGTGGCATGCACTGTGCACCTTCAGCCCATGAAACACTGGGCACCTTCCCGAGGGGAACGGTTCGGTTCAGCTTTTCTCATTTCAATACAATGGATGAGGTTGAATATACCCTGGGTGCCATTAAGAAACTAGTCTAAACAAAAGCCAGACCGCAAGGTCTGGCTTTAAAAATCATATCAAGGCAGCTTCAAACTCATCCATTAGGGCATCCACTGTTGATATTCTGTCAACAAGATGGCCTCTTTTCCCAATGAACACCAATCCATTGTCCACATCACCCTGAACGGCTCTTACAAGAGCGCTTGTTATACAGTAGGGAGTGGTGGCTGGATTGCATCCACTCAGGCAATTGTAGCACTTGGTAATCTTTTCCCTTTCAAGGGAAACCCTTTCAATAAAGGGAGTGATTACAGCCTGCCCAGGCATCCCTACGGGACTTACAATGTAGTCGATGTTTTCTTCCTTTGCTTTAACATAAGCCTTTTTGTAATCCTCATGGGCATCACATTCCTCAGTAGCAACGAATCTTGTGCCCATCTGAACTCCATCTGCTCCAAGATCAAGGAATCTCTTTATGTCCTCACCATTGTAAATTCCACCTGCAACCACAATCTGTGCAGTTTTTCCGGCCTTTTCCTCGAAGGGTCTTATGGCATTTTTAACCTCGGTAAAAATATCCTCAAGCTTTGGGATCGTTCCACTGGCAAGAACATCCTTACTGAAACCAAGATGCCCTCCTGCCAAGGGACCTTCAATTATTATCAGCTCAGGAAAATAGTCATGTCTTTTCATCCATAACTTGGTAATTACTGCAGCAGCCTTACCTGATGATACAATGGGAGCAATCTTTGTCTTGCTTCCCTTCACAAGTCCAGGTAAATCGTTTGGCAAACCTGCTCCAGAAATTATCAAATCAATTTTTTCTTCAACTGCAGCCATGACGGTTTCCGCATAATTCTCAATGGCAACCATTAGGTTCACCCCTAGGATGCCAAGAGGACTTTTCTCTCTGGCCAATCTGATTTCCTTCCTCAAGGCCCTAATATTTGCCTCTTTCGTGTTGGTCATGAAATCCGGTTCCCTGAAACCAATCTGAACACCTGAAATGACACCTATGCCGCCTCTGTTGGCTACGGCTGAGGCAAGTCTTGAAAGTGATACACCTACACCCATTCCACCTTGAATGATTGGAAGCCGGGTTTTCTTGTCTCCAATTTGCAATTGTTTCATTAACACACCTTCTCTCTATTTATCTATGGCAAAAAGGAATTCGCCTTCGGCTGCAACCTCTCCATCAACAAAGGCAACACCTTGGCCGATTCCTATGGAACCTCGAAGCTTTGTGATTTCAACATCCATCTTCAGCACGTCTCCAGGCCTTACCTTCCTTTTGAATCTGAACTTGTTTATTCCTGCGAAGTAGGGAGTCTTTCCCTTGAAGTCATCCCTGGCCAAGAGGATTACTGCCCCTACCTGTGCCATTGTCTCTATGATGATCACACCTGGCATAACTGGGTTACCTGGGAAGTGACCTTGAAAAAAGGGCTCGTTGATTGTTACCATCTTATAGCCGGTTCCACTTTTGCCTTCCTCAGTTACCTGGATCTTATCGACAAACAGGAAAGGCTGTCTGTGGGGAATGAGTTCCATAATATCGTTTATATCATAGGATTTCAACTTTTCACACCTCCTTGTGACTTAACCGTAAAAAATAAAATATTGATTAAATCCTCATTTTGTACTATACTGTTCTTAAGTTTGCATGTGCCTATAATCAATAATAATTTAAAATTGAAAAATTTGCAAACTTTAAATCCCCCTAAAAACAGGAGGTGGTAAATTGAATAAAATATCCGTAGGAATCACCGGGATTGGGAGCTATGTTCCCGAGAAGGTAATTACCAACGACGACCTGTCCAAGATGGTGGATACAAGTCATGAATGGATAGTGTCAAGAACCGGTATAGAGGAGAGAAGAATTGCGGACAAGGATCAGGCTACATCGGATCTTTCAACCATAGCAGCAGAGAGGGCTCTTGAGGATGCACAGGTGAAAGCTGAAGACCTTGACCTGATAATCGTAGCAACTGCAACTCCGGACTATATGTTTCCTTCAACGGCCGCAATGGTTCAGAAGAACATTGGAGCAGTAAAGGCAGCGGCCTTTGATATGAGTGTCGGTTGTTCGGGCTTTGTGTACGGACTTGTAACCGGAGCGAACTTCATATCCACGGGAATGTATAAGAAGGTCATGGTGATTGGAGCAGAGATTCTTTCATCGGTAGTGGACTGGGAGGACAGAAATACCTGCGTTTTGTTTGGAGACGGAGCGGGGGCGTGCATTTTGGAACCATGTGACGAAAGTTTTGGAATACTTTCTTCAGAGCTTGGGTCAGATGGTGTCAAAGGAGACGTTTTAATAATACCTGGAGGAGGGTCCAAAAACCCTGCTACTGAAGAGACAGTAAAAAACAAGCTTCATGCCATCAGGATGGATGGTAGGGAAGTGTTTAAGTTTGCCGTGAGAGTAATGGAGCAATCCTCACTTAGGGTTCTGGAGAGCGCAGGACTTGCTAAAGAGGATCTTGACTTTATGATATCCCACCAGGCAAACAGCAGAATCATTGATGCAGCCATGAAGAAGCTGGAATTGAATAAGGATAAGACCCATGTTAACCTTACAAAATATGGGAACACTTCTGCAGCCTCTGTGCCAGTAGCACTGGATGAGGCTGTTAAAGGCAAGCTTATTAATAAGGGTGACAATCTGCTTCTTATAGCATTTGGAGCGGGATTGTCATGGGCATCTGTTGTCCTTAAGTGGAACAAGGAGGTAAGAAATGTTTGATTCAAGAGTAAAGGAGCTTCTTGGAATCAAGTACCCCATATTCCAAGGAGGGATGGCTTGGGTTGCGACAAGTGAGCTGGCTGCTGCAGTATCTGAAGCCGGGGGACTTGGGATAATTGCAGCTGGTAATGCGCCGGGGGACTATGTCCGGGAAGAAATAAGAAAATTGAAGGAAATGACAGACAAGCCCTTTGGCGTTAACATTATGCTGTTATCACCCTTTGCCGAGGATATTGTAGATATAGTATGTGAGGAAGGGGTTCCCGTTGTTACCACAGGTGCGGGAAATCCCGGCAAGTTTCTTGAAAGGTTCAGGAAGCACAACATTAAGGTCATTCCTGTGGTACCTACAGTGTCTTTGGCAAAGAGGCTGGAAAAGCAGGGCGTGGATGCCCTTATAGTTGAAGGGACTGAAGCAGGAGGCCATATTGGTGAACTTACCACCATGGCTTTAGTACCACAGGTTCGTGACGCTGTTGGCATTCCAGTAATCGCTGCAGGCGGAATCGCCGACGGAAGAGGTATTGTTGCTGCATTGGCCCTTGGAGCGGACGGTGTGCAGCTAGGGACAAGATTTGTTTGTTCCACTGAAGCCAAGGTACACCAGAATTACAAGGACAAGCTGCTAAATGCAAAGGACAGGGATGCCCTGGTAACAGGAAGAAGTACGGGTCACCCAGTAAGGGTAATCAAGAATCAGTTCACCAGGGAGTTCATTGAACTCGAAAAGTCCGGAGCCTCAATTGAGGACCTTGAGAAGATGGGATCAGGCAGGCTTCGTATTGCAGTTGTTGATGGGGATGTGGACAAGGGTTCTGTAATGTCTGGACAGATTGCCGGAATGATAAATGACATCAAACCCTGCAATGAGATAATTCAACAATTGGTCCAGGAAGCCCATCAGGTTTTAGGCAGATTGAATTCCCTGGAGGGAGGTGAGATACATGAGTAAGCGCGCATTTATCTTTCCTGGTCAGGGAGCCCAGCACGTTGGAATGGGACAGGACTTCTTCCAGCAGATAAAGGAATCAAAAATGGTTTTTGAGGAAGCTGATGATACCCTTAAAAGTTCACTTTCAAAGGTGATCTTCGAAGGTGAAGAGGAGGATCTCAAGAAGACCGAAACAACACAGCCTGCCATACTAACTGCCAGCATTGCAATGCTGAGGGCCCTCCAAAAGGAAGGTCTTGACTGTGACTACACTGCAGGACTAAGTCTTGGTGAGTACAGCTCGCTGGTTCTTAGCAAGGCCTTGAGATTCCAGGATGCCCTGTCAATAGTAAGGCAGAGGGGTAAGTTCATGCAGGAGGCAGTACCCCATGGTATAGGTGGAATGGCAGCTATACTTGGTCTTGACAGGTCAAGATTGCCAGAGGTTCTATTGGCTGCAAAGGACTATGGGATAGTTGAGGTTGCCAATTACAATAGCCCTGAACAGATTGTAATATCTGGAGAGAAAAGGGGACTTAAAATAGCTTGTGCCAAGGCTCTTGAGGAAGGAGCAAAGAAGGCGGTGGAGCTTCCGGTAAGTGCTCCCTTCCATACATCAATGCTTTCACCGGCAGGGGAGAGACTCAAGGTTGAACTTGAGAAGATAAGCCTGGGTGACTTCCAAAAGAAGGTCATAACAAATGTTGATGGCAAGGCAATAGACAGCAAGGATCAGCTGGTGTCAAAGCTGGTTGACCAGGTTTCACATTCTGTGCTGTGGCATCAATCGATTGAATACATGATCAACGATGGAGTGGACACTTTTGTTGAAATTGGTCCCGGAAAATCCTTGTCAGGCTTTGTAAAGAGAATCGGAAAGTCAATGGGCAAGGATGTCAAGTCCATGAATATATCCGATATGGACAGCTTCAGAAGCACAGTTGAAAAGCTGACAAAGGGGGCTTAGAGCATGAGTGGGAAAGTGGCATTGGTTACAGGAGGAAGCAGAGGAATTGGAAGGAACATTGCAAAAAAACTTGCAGATGAAGGCTTTCATGTGGCCATAACATACAACAGCAATGAAGAGTTGGCAATGGAGGTGGTTAAGGAGCTTGAGACATCAGGTTCAAAGGCTGCTTGCTATAAGGCCAACATAAGCATCAAGAATCAGGTTGACAGTCTTTTCAAGGAAATTGAAAAGGATCTTGGAACGGTTGACATTCTGGTTAACAATGCAGGAATAACCAAGGATAATCTTCTCATAAGAATGTCCGAGGATGATTGGGACTCTTTGATGGATGTAAATCTCAAGGGTGCCTTTCTGACCACCAAGGCTGTTGCCAGAGGAATGATGAAAAAGAGATATGGTAAGATAATAAACATTTCGTCGGTAGTTGGAGTCATGGGAAATTCAGGACAGGGAAACTACTCTGCTTCAAAGGCGGGACTCATAGGCTTTACAAAATCAATGGCCAGAGAGTTGGCGAGCCGTGGAATAAGGGTGAATGCAATCGCACCTGGGTTCATCAATACGGATATGACAGACAGCCTCAAACACGAGGTCAAGGAGGCAATGCTTTCAAATATCCCCTTGGGGTATTTTGCTGAGCCTGATGAAGTAAGTAATTTGGTGGCATTTCTGGCTAGCGAGAAATCAGATTATATAACTGGCCAGGTAATACAGATAGATGGTGGAATGAACATTTAATTTAAAGGAGGAAACAAAATGGTATTTGACAAGGTAAAGGAAATTATTGCAGAGCAATTGGACGTTGAGGTAGAAAGAGTAACAATGGAAACTTCACTGATGAAGGATCTTGAGGCAGATTCACTTGATGCTGTCGAAATCATGATGGCTCTTGAGGATGAGTTTGAGATTGAAGTTCCTGATGAGGATGCTGAGAAGTTTACCAACATCGGAGATATTGTAAAATACGTGGAGGCTAAGTTAGCCTAGACTAAAGAGAGGTGTAAGGATGAATAGAGTAGTAATCACCGGGCTTGGCGCCATAACACCTGTGGGGTCAGGCAAAGACGAGTTCTGGAATTCACTGATTTCAGGTAAATCAGGGATAGGATATGTGACAAAGTTTGACACAAAGGACCACGAGGTTAAGATCGCAGCTGAAGTAAAGGATTTCGACCCTACAAAGTACATGGGGAAGAAGGATGCAAAGAGAATGGATCTTTTCAGTCAGTACGCCATAGCAGCCACTAAGCAGGCGCTTGACGATTCAGAAATTGACCTGGAAAAGGTGGACCTTGAAAGAGCCGGTACAATAATAGGTTCCGGAATAGGTGGCGTATCAACACTGGAATCGGAAAAGGAAAAGATGGATGAGAAGGGACCAGGTAGAATAAGCCCTCTGTTTATTCCAATGATGATTTCAAATATGGCTGCTGGTCAGGTATCGATGGCTTTCGGGCTGAAGGGTTCATCTATGACAATAACCACTGCGTGCGCATCAGCGACACACGCCATAGGTGAAGCCTTCAGAATGATCAAGTACGGAAATCTTGACTTTGCCGTAACAGGAGGTACTGAGAGTTCAATAACGCCCCTGTCAATGGGAGGCTTCATATCAATGAAGGCACTTTCAGGCAACAATGACAATCCTCAATCTGCAAGCAGACCCTTTGACAAGAACAGGGATGGGTTTGTTATGGGTGAGGGAGCAGGAATAGTTGTTCTTGAAGACCTGAATCATGCACTTGAGAGAGGAGCGACAATTTATGCCGAGATAATCGGATACGGCTCCACTTCAGATGCATTCCATATTACCCAGCCTGATCCTGATGCAAAGGGTGCCAGAAATGCAATGGCAATGGCAATAAATGAAGGGAATATCCAGTTGGAGGATGTGCATTACATAAATGCACACGGAACCAGCACATATTTCAACGACAAGCTTGAAACCCTTGCCATTAAAACCCTATTTGGGGACCATGCAAGCAAATTGAACATTAGCAGCACCAAATCAATGACTGGACACCTTCTTGGGGCAGCAGGGGGAATAGAGGCGATAGCAACGGCCATGGCCTTAAAGGAAGGAATCATTCCACCTACAATAAACTACGAGACCAGTGATGAGGAATGTGACCTTAACTACACCCCAAACAAGGCGGTTCACAGGGACATGGAACATGCTCTCTCAAACTCCCTTGGTTTTGGTGGACACAATGCAAGTATACTGTTGAAAAAATACAAGGCTTAGATAAAATAGCTGACCGGTAAGGGACCGGTCAGCTATTTTTTTCCCAGTAATTCCTATTTTATGCTATACTTATATGTATAGTGATGGAGGGAGAAAATGGAGATATCTATACCTGAATATATAGGAAAAATTATTCATAGAATAGAAGAGGCAGGCTTTACTGCATACCTTGTTGGAGGCTGCGTAAGGGATTTCATCTTGGGTAAGCCGCCAGTTGATTACGATTTGGCTACCTCGGCCACTCCAATTCAGATATTGACTCTTTTCAAGGATAAGAAAACAGTTGAGATAGGTAGTGAATATGGAACAGTCATCATTGTGGAGGGGGAAGGCAATGTAGAGGTTACAACCTACAGGACAGAAGGCACCTATGTGGATGGAAGACGGCCTGAACAGGTAAGCTTCACAGAGGATATACTTGAAGACCTCAGAAGAAGGGATTTTACAATTAATGCAATGGCATACCACCCGGAACGGGGACTTTTGGATCCATACGATGGAATTGAGGACATCAGGGACAATCTCGTCAGATGTGTTGGAAATCCAAGGGAAAGGCTGTCTGAGGACCATCTAAGGATTCTGAGGGCAGTTAGATTTGCCACCCAGCTTGACTTTCTCATAGATATAAAGACATCTGAAGCATGTATGGACCTGGCACCAAGACTTGAAAAGGTAAGCATCGACAGAATAAGGGAGGAGTTTTTCAAGATACTTCTTTCAAAGAAGCCTTCCAGAGGCTTTCTTCTTATGAGAAGCCTGGGGATACTCAAGGAGGTGATTCCTGAGTTGATTCCTGCGATAGGATTTGATCAGCGGAATCCATACCATGACAGGTCTGTCTTCCAGCATACCCTTACTGTTATGGACAATACGCCACCGGTACTGCACGTTAGACTTGCAGCCTTGCTCCATGACATCGGCAAACCATACACCTTCACCCTGGATGACAAGGGTGTTGGGCACTTTTATGGACATGACAAGGCCAGTGTGAAGATAGGAAAGGAAATTCTCGCAAGGCTCAACTGTTCAACAGACCTAACCGAAAGGACCCTTATGCTGGTTAAGGAGCATATGATCCACCACCCAGACCTGAAGAAAAAAGGTTTGAAAAGGCAGCTTCAGAGGGTGGGGGAAGATAGAATCCATGACCTGATAGATCTTCAGGTTGCAGACAGATTGAGTAAAAGAGGAAACAATGATATCTCAAACCTTTTGGCAAAAAAAAGGGCAGTAGAAGCTATCCTTGATGCCAAGGAGCCCTTCTGCAGAAAGCATCTTGCATTAAATGGAGATGACCTTAAGGCCATGGGCTATTCAGAGGGAAAGATAATTGGGAAGATATTGGAATATCTATTGAATTGCGTATTGGAAAAGCCTGAGTTGAATAAAAGGGAAAGCTTGAAAAAAATTGCTGAGGATATTTATCCTTTGGATTAGAATATTAATGATTATGGGGGAATATTGATGGGAAAACTATTTGGTACTGACGGAGTGAGAGGTGTTGCAAATGAGGAGCTTACACCTGAGCTGGCATTTGAAATCGGCAGGGCTGGAGCATACGTATTGGCCCGTGAAAAAAGAGGCAAGGTAATAGTGGGAAAGGATACGAGGATTTCAGGAGATATGCTGGAGGCTGCCTTGACTGCTGGGATCTGTTCCGTGGGACTGGACGTCGAATCAGTTGGGATTATCCCCACACCGGCAGTAGCTTATCTTACGAGGAAATACGGAGCGGTTGCAGGTGTTGTAATTTCAGCATCACATAACCCGGGTGAGTACAATGGAATCAAATTTTTCAGTGGGGATGGCTTGAAGCTTCCTGATGCAACTGAGAATGAGATTGAAGACCTGATCCACAACAAGGGAGAAATAAAGGAGCGACCAATTAAGAACCTAATTGGAAGGGTATATAATAACGAGAATGCAGCAGAGGATTACAAGGAATTCCTCAAGTCCACTATTGAAACCGATCTTTCAGGAATAAGAGTTGCAATGGATTGTGGCCATGGAGCACTTTATGAAATAGGGCCCCAGTTGATTGAGGAAATGGGAGGGGAAGTATTCCCAATAAACACCCAGCCTGATGGAATGAACATCAATGATGCCTGTGGCTCCACCAAGCCTCAGCTAGTCCAGAGACTTGTGCTGGAAAAGGAGGCGGATTTGGGTATCGCCTTTGATGGGGATGCAGACAGGATAATAGCTGTTGACGAAAAGGGTGAAATCATAGACGGTGACCACATACTAGCCATTTGCAGCAGATTCCTCAAGGAAAAGGGGAGACTGTCAAAGGACACTGTTGTGGGAACTGTTATGACCAATATGGGTCTTGATGAATTTCTGGGTAACAACGGTATGAATATTGTAAAGACAGCTGTTGGAGACAGGTATATACTTGAGGAAATGCTAAGGGAAGGCTACTCCCTTGGAGGAGAGCAATCCGGACACATAATATTCCTCCAGCATAACACTACAGGAGATGGCTTGGCTACTGCGCTTCAATTGATTCAGGTAATCAAGGAGACAGGACAAAAGGCTTCCGATCTAAACGGAATCATGAAGAATTATCCCCAGGTCCTTGTAAACGCCAGGGTAGAGAATGCATACAAGACCAAGTATATGGAAATACCTGAAATCAAGGATGAGATACTTAAGCTGGAAAATTATTTTGATGGCGAAGGCAGAGTCCTGATCAGACCTTCTGGAACGGAGCCTCTTGTCAGGGTCATGATTGAGGGAAAGGACCAGGATACAATATCTGAAAAAGCTCATGAGCTTGCTGCATTTATAGAATCAGCGATAGGACCAAAATAAATCAGGGAGTGATGATATGGTAAATAAGATCGTAGCGGACAGCAGCTGTGATACAAATGAACAACTGGACCTTTTTATGGAGGTAAACAAGGTTCCCTTTAAAATCGATATAGACAATAGGACCTTTGTCGATGATAAAGACATTGATATGAAGGATTTTGTGGATACCATGAAGGCAAGCCCTAATCCAATAAAGTCATCATGTCCTTCACCTGGTGATTTCAAGGAGGAGTATGGTGATGCTGACAATGTGTTTGTTGTTACCATTTCAAAGGAGTTGTCAGGGGCCTACAATAGTGCCATGCTTGCAAAGGACATGATATTGGAGGAAATGAAGGATAAGTTTATCCACGTTTTTAATTCCCGATCAGCAAGTGTTGGTGAGACCCTTGTAGCCATAAAGATTCAGGAATGCATAAACGACAAGCTTTCAAATGAGGAGCTGGTCCAGAAGGTGGAGAACTTCATTGAAAATATGAGAACCTTCTTTATTTCGGATGACCTGAGCAATCTTATCAAGAATGGCAGAATTTCAAAAACCCAGGGTTTGATAGCAAATGTCCTGAATATTAAGCCCATCATGAGAGCTACCGAGGATGGTAACATTGAGGCCGTAGAAAAGGTCAGAGGAAGCAAGAAGGCCTTTAAGAGATTGGCGGAAATAATCGGTGAAACAGGATTGAAGTTTGAAGACCGGATTGTTGCCATATCACACGCCAACGCTTTACAAAAGGCTCAAGATCTTAAAGATGACCTTAAAAAGTATAACTTCAAGGATATAATAATAGTGGAGACCAAGGCTCTATCCACTGCATATGTCAATGATGGAGGAATAATTATCTCCTTCTAGATGCAGTAAAAAAATTAAAGTGATTTGTCAAAAAACAATTGACAAATCACTTTTCGATGTTATAATAGTAAGAGTGAGTGATATTCACTTTACATTTCATGCGGGAATGGCGGAATTGGCAGACGCGCTAGACTTAGGATCTAGTGTCATTGACGTGGGGGTTCAAGTCCTCTTTCCCGCACCAGATTAAACCAGTGGTTATTGCCATTGGTTTTTTTCATATGAGTTTTAGGAAAAGTCGCCTTAATGAGAAAGAGATGCTTTTCTACATATACCAAAACTATTACAGTTATGGTATAATATTATGATGGAGACTAAAATTCGGATCAGAATTAAAAAAATATAATAGGGGGTTCATCAATGAAGGCAGTTTTTGAAAAGAAGGAAAAAAACACGGTACACTTTAATATGGAATTACCAGCTGGTGATTTTGAGAAGGCTCTTCAACAGACATATCTAAAGAACAGGGGAAGATTCAATATCCCTGGCTTCAGAAAGGGTAAGGTGCCTAGAAAAATCATCGAAATGAATTTTGGGGAAGAAATCTTCTATGAGGATGCAATCAATTTGCTTCTACCAGATGCCTACTCAAGTGCAATAGAAGAGCTTGAGCTTGAGCCGGTAGACAGTCCTGAGGTGGATGTTGAAGAAATAAAGGCGGGCGAGCCAATAAAGGTTAACTTCAGTGTTGAAGTCAAGCCTGAGGTAAAGCTTGGTGACTACAGCGAAATAGAACTGGAAAAGGTTGATTATTCAGTAACTGACGAAATGGTTCAGGCAGAGCTGGATAAGGCAAGAGATATGAATTCAAGAATGGTGGATGCCGGAGATAGGGAAGTACAGGAAGGCGACATTCTAACTATAGATTTTGCGGGTTTTGTTGATGGAGAGCAGTTCCCAGGTGGAACAGCAGAGGATCAGACCATTGAAATCGGAGCAGGACAATTCATTCCAGGATTTGAGGAAGGTCTTGTTGGAAAATCAAAGGGAGAAGAGGTTGATGTTGAGGTAACCTTCCCAGAGGAATATCACGAAGAATCACTTAAGGGTAAACCTGCAGTGTTCAAGGTGACAATAAAGGAGATCAAGGTAAAGGAACTTCCTGAGCTTGACGATGAGTTTGCAAAGGATGTAAGTGAGTTTGATACCCTTGAAGAGTATAAGAACAGTCTTAAGGAAGAGCTTGAGAAATCACTTGAGAACCAGGAGAGAATAGAGACAGAGAACAATCTAGTGGACAAGGTTGTTGAAATTTCAGAGGTTGAAATCCCTGAAGCGATGATTCAAACACAAGTTGAGAACGAAATCAAGGATTTTGAATACAGGGTAAAAAATCAAGGTTTTGAGCTTGACCAATACTTGGAATTGACTGGAACATCAATGAGCGACCTTGAGCTTAATTTTAGACCCATGGCGGAAAAAAGAGTCAAGGCGGACCTTGTCCTTGAGGCCATAGCTGAAGCCGAAGGTGTGCAGGTAACAGATGAGGACCTGGATGCTGAGCTTGAGAAACTGGCTGAGCAATACAACCAGGTTGAAAACAAGGATAATTTCATTGAGCAGATGAAAAAAGGAGATTTAGGATTCCTTAAAGCGGGTATATCCAATACCAAGGTTTTGGATTTGCTAAAGGAAAAAGTTAAGTATATTGGATAGGAGGATAATATATGTCATTGGTTCCAATAGTTGTAGAACAGACTAACAGAGGAGAAAGATCATATGATATTTATTCCAGACTGTTAAAGGATAGGATAATAATTCTTGGCTCAGAGATCAACGATGCCATAGCTGACTTGGTTGTTGCACAATTGCTGTTTCTTGAGGCTGAGGACCCTGAAAAGGACATCCAGATATATATCAACAGTCCAGGTGGCTCTGTAAGTGCAGGATTCGCAATATATGACACAATTCAATATATCAAGCCGGATGTCACTACCATCTGTATTGGTAGAGCAGCAAGCATGGGGGCATTCCTGCTGGCAGCTGGAACAAAGGGTAAGAGATTTGCGCTACCTAATTCTGATATAATGATCCATCAGCCACTGGGCGGAGCTCAGGGACAGGCTGAGGACATTAGGATACAGGCTGAGAAGATAATTGAAATCAGGGAAAGAATAAACAGGATATTGGCAGAGAGAACAGGACAACCCCTGGAAAGAATAGCAAAGGACACAGACAGGGATTACTATATGAGCGCTGCAGAAGCTGTGGAGTATGGAATAATCGATGCTGTTATGGAGAGAAAGAAATAAGAGGTGATTCCATGGCAAAAAATGATGACAAGCAACTAAGATGCTCCTTTTGTGGGAAACCACAGGATCAGGTAAAAAGACTTATAGCAGGTCCAAATGTATATATCTGCAATGAGTGCATCGAGCTATGTCAGGAGATAATCGACGAGGAATTTGTCGATTACAATCAGGATTACGAATTGAGCGACCTGCCCAAACCTTCAGGTATAAAGGAAACTCTTGATGAATATGTAATTCAGCAGGAGAGGGCAAAGAGAAATCTTGCAGTGGCAGTTTACAACCACTACAAGAGGATAAATAGGAAGACATCCAAAGCAGAGGATGTTGAGCTTCAAAAAAGCAATATTCTTATGATTGGACCTACAGGTTCAGGTAAGACGCTTCTTGCACAGACCCTTGCCAGAATTTTGAATGTTCCATTCGCAATAGCGGATGCAACTTCACTTACGGAAGCAGGCTATGTAGGAGAGGATGTTGAGAACATTATCCTAAAACTTATCCAGGCTGCTGATTATGATATTGAAAAGGCGGAAAAGGGTATAGTATATATAGATGAGATCGACAAGGTAGCCAGAAAGACAGAGAATCCATCCATCACTAGAGATGTAAGTGGTGAGGGAGTTCAACAGGCACTTCTTAAGATTCTTGAGGGTACCGTGGCCAATGTGCCTCCTCAGGGTGGAAGAAAGCATCCACACCAGGAGTTCATTCAGATTGACACCACAAATATTCTGTTCATAGTTGGTGGGGCTTTCGATGGCTTGGATAGTATCATACAATCCAGGGTAGGCAAAAAGACCATGGGCTTTGGTGCAGAAGTTAAGTCGAGAAAGAAGAACATAGGGGAGCTGTTGAAGCAAATACAGCCTGAAGACCTTATTAAGTTCGGCTTGATTCCTGAATTTGTGGGAAGACTGCCGGTTTTGGCAACCCTTGAGGAACTGGATGAAGAGGCACTTGTGAGAATTCTCACAGAGCCTAGGAATGCTTTGGTGAAGCAGTATACCCAGCTATTTAGCATGGATGACATCGAGCTGGAATTTGAGGAAGAAGCTTTGGCACTGATAGCCAGAAAGGCAATCGAGAGAAAGACAGGAGCCAGAGGTCTTAGGAGTATAATCGAAGAAAAAATGCTTGATATAATGTATGAGCTTCCAACAATGGAAAATGTTCAGAAATGCATTGTAACCAAGGATACAATTGAAAATGGAACAGAGCCTACGCTTGTACTTGCAGACAAGAAAAACAGTAGGACAAAAGAAAATAGCAGTAAGGAATCTGCATCATAAAGGCTCACAACTGTGAGCTTTTATTTTGCATTTGGGAGGGATGAAAATGAATAACCCTTATATTATAGAAGAGAAGAAAATTCCTCTGATACCACTAAGAGGGATATCCATATTCCCACATATGGTCATTCACTTTGACGTGGGAAGGGAAAAGTCTGTGCAGGCGCTTGAAAAATCCATGATGGATGATTCCTTGATAATGCTTTGCACTCAGATAAATCCAAAGGTTGAGGAGCCCGCATTCGATGATTTCTATCATGTGGGAACCATGGCCAAGGTGAAGCAAATGCTCAAGCTGCCAGGAGGTAGCATAAGAGTGCTTGTTGAGGGAATCAACAGAGGAAAGGTAAAGAGTTTAAGTCAGGAAGAACCATATTTTGAGGCGGTTGCAGATATCTACAGCTACGATAGCGAAGAGCTTGAGAAGAGTCAGGATATAGAGGCTGCCATGCGTCTTGTGATTGAGGATCTTGAGGAGTATATTGGTCTTAATCCAAAGGTTTCATCTGAGGTTATTTACACCATATCAGATATTGAAGATCCAGGGAGACTTGCTGATGTAATCGCTTCATACATTTTCCTTAAGCAGGAGGATGACCAAAAGATTCTGCAGACCTTTGATTTCTTCCAGAGGCTTGAGATCCTACATGAGATACTTCAAAGGGAGATTGAACTCCTAAGGATAGAGGAGAAGATCAATCAAAGGGTCAAGAAGCAGATAAACAAGGTTCAGAAGGAATACTACCTGAAGGAACAGCTTAAGGCAATCCAGAAGGAACTTGGGGAGGACGACAGCTTTTCCGGTGAGATAGATGAATATCAGAGCAAGATAAAGAAAATCAAGATGCCCAAGGAAGTTAAGGACAAGGCTTTGAAGGAAGTTGAGAGACTGGCAAAAATGTCTCCTCATTCAGCTGAGGTTGGCGTTATAAGGACTTATCTTGATTGGATAGTAGACCTGCCCTGGGATAAGGAAACAAAGGAAAAAATCGATATAAAGAAGGCCAGAGAGATTCTGGATAATGACCATTACGGGCTTAATGATGTAAAGGAGAGGATCCTGGAGTTTATAGCCATAAGAAAGCTTACAAATTCAATAAAGGGACCTATATTGTGTCTAGTTGGCCCACCTGGAGTAGGAAAGACATCAATCGCCAGATCCATTGCTTCTTCACTTAACAGAAATTTCGTTAGAATGTCACTGGGTGGAGTAAGGGACGAAGCTGAAATAAGAGGTCACAGAAGGACCTATGTTGGAAGCATGCCAGGAAGGATAATAAGCTCAATCAAGAAGGCTGGAACCAGAAATCCAGTATTCCTGTTTGATGAAATTGACAAGTTGGCCAGCGACTTCAGGGGAGATCCAGCCAGTGCATTGCTGGAGGTCTTGGATCCCGAGCAGAACTCAACCTTTACTGACCACTTCCTGGAAGCTCCCTTTGACCTTTCAAAGGTGATGTTCATAACAACTGCAAATACAACATCAACGATACCCCCTGCCCTATTGGACAGGATGGAGGTAATCAGAATCAGTGGCTATACGGAAGAAGAGAAGCTACAGATAGCAAAAAGGTATCTCTTGCCCAAGCAAATGAAGGAGCATGGACTCAAGGATAGTCAGATAAAGGTATCAGATGCAGCCCTTAAGGGTGTCATAAACTATTATACAAGAGAAGCAGGAGTCAGAAACCTTGAAAGAAATGTTGCAAATTTATGTAGAAAGGCCGCCAAGAAGATTGTTGAAGAAGGCAAGAAGTCCGTTTCCATAAATGCAGGAAATATAACAGGCTACCTTGGCACCAAGAAGTTTAGATATGACAAGCTGGAGGAGAAAAACCAAA